>Ga0209536_100002354_pt1 | contig 30798 bp, 32 predicted proteins | sample DeeMarSeWOR28_12_FD_187461 | JGI IMG/M metagenome (GOLD analysis project Ga0209536, IMG submission 187461) | Marine sediment microbial communities from White Oak River estuary, North Carolina - WOR-2-8_12 (SPAdes) (version 2) | ecosystem: Environmental > Aquatic > Marine > Intertidal zone >...
TAATTTCGGATTTGTTATTTTTCTATTAATAAATCATAGTTGCAATACTCAAAATGATACCAACCAACAAGATTTTTCCTCTTTATCGGTGGTAAAATTCGAAAAGGAAGAAACTTTTTCAGAATTTCTTGAAAAGGTCAGGATACATTATAAATTACCTGCAATCGCTGCCGCTGTTGTCACTTCCGACTCAATATTGTTTCTTGAAGCGGTTGGAATTAACAATACAAACGATAGTCTTGAGATAGAAAAATCCTCCATGTTTAATCTTGGTTCCTGTGCAAAATCTTTCACAAGTCTTTTGGTAGCAAAATTTGTAGAGTTGGATTTTTTAGGTTGGGATACTAAATTAACTGATATTGTACCTAATAATAAGATTCCTGTAAACAAAGATTATAATACAATTACAGTAGCTGATTTATTATCTCATTCAAGTGGGTTCCCTCAGTATTATTCAGACGAAGACTTTTTTAATATCTCAGAAAGAATTCCAGACATGTCAGGTTCTGTAATAAATAGACGAAAACATTTTACTATCTGGAATTATCAAAATATGAAACCAACAAAAAAGGGAGAATACAACTATTCAAATGGTGGATATGTCGCAGTAGCATCAATGCTTGAATCAATTTCAGGTAAAAGCTGGGAAGAACTCATACATGAAGAAGTTTTCACACCACTTGGATTATCGTCAGCAATAATCGGATTTGCCCAGGATTATGATAGCGATCAACCTTGGCGACATTATCATCGCAATAAATATGATTATGGAATCCCTCTAAATTCACCACAAAGGGAAATCCCTGATTTATTTAATCCTGCAGGCAATATCTCGATGTCAATCGGAGATTTTGCAAAATATGCCCAATTCCAACTGAAATGCCTGTTTGGAAATGGTGCAAATTTTATCAATCCGCAATTAGTTAAAAAATTACACGAACCAATGGTAGATATCTCTCAGACGGATAGTTATGGTCTTGGATGGGGTATCAGCATGATAGATGGTGGAGAAGTCAGTGCCCATAGTGGGGGCGATCAATCTACTTATGCAATTATAGCGATTGATCACAGTTCGAAAAAAGCCTGGGTAATATTGACAAATATCGGTGATTCACAAGCTGAATTAGCTTGTGGGAATATAATAATGGAGACACAATAGCAATAAAAATGCTAAATAATACCGGATACAGTTCATTTTCACTTTGTGGGATATCAATACACCATAGCCCTGAATATAAGGTATTATACTGAAGGGATATAATTTTAAATGCTATGAATTCAATTATTCCAGTTTTCCTTGTTTTTTATTTATTTTTCTCCGGATGCAAACAGATCTCCGAACAGGAACAACAAAACACACTCGACCCTGCGCCATCAAGGGGAACGATTGAAATTGAAGGAACAAAACTGAATTATGTCATTGAAGGGGATGGAGCACCCTGCCTGGTTATCGGATCTTCGATCTATTACCCAAGAACTTTTTCGGAAAAGTTGAGAAATTCTTTCCGGATCTATTTTGTTGATTTACGTTGGTTTGCCAAAGAATATTCACCGGTGGATCCTGAAACGTATACCCTTCAGGCTATTGCCGATGATATTGATAAAATCCGGTCCGAACTCGATCTGGGTAAGGTTATCTTAATAGGGCATTCCATTCATGGTACCATCGCTTTTGAATACGCCAGGAGATACCCGGAAAATGTTTCACACGTCGTTTTAATCGGATCACCCAATATTCATGGTAACGAAACCTACAGGATAGCAACGGAAGCTCTCTGGGAAACTGCTTCCGAAGAACGGAAAAAGATCCAGAAAAGGTATTTGCAGGAAATGCCAAATCCGGAAGCGTTATCAGGTACAGGGAAATTTATTGAGACATATGTCTACTCAGGTGCTATGTACTGGTACGACCCAAATTACGATGCCCGGTGGTTATGGAATGATATGACCGTTAACACAGATCTCACTTCCTACTTATTTGGCACCATTTTTTCAGACTATGACATGTTTAAAACGAATCAGACTGTTCCGGCCCCTACACTGGTTGTGCTGGGCAAATATGATTACATCATCCCGTATACATTATGGAAGGATCTGGATTCGATTCCCAACTTATCCATTACGGTATTTGATAAAAGTGGCCATACACCACAACTGGAAGAAAGTGAACGTTTTGATAAAATTCTGTTGGATTGGATAAATAATCAGTAGAAATTATCTGATTTATATTGTAACATTAATTGTTAAAGACAGACAACTATGAAAACAAAATTAGTTTTGTTGGTTTCAGCTATGGCCATCGCAGGTTTATGTATACATCATGTTACCGCCCAGAAAAATGATAATGAAAAAACGTATCTGATTGTGCGCGGAGATGACCTGGGGATGACCCAGGGATCCATTGAAGCTTTTGACCAGGCCATTGTAAATGGCGTATTGACGTGCGCGTCTATTCAAGTACCGGCTCCATGGTTTGAGGCGGCAGCCGAGCTCACCGGGAGGCATCCGGAATTTTGCTTCGGCATACATATGACACTGGTGGGTGAATGGCGTGGCTACCGGTGGCGTCCGGTATTGCCCTATGATAAAATTCCGTCCTTAGTGGATGAAGACGGTTATTTGTTTACGAGTCCTGAAAAATTGTTTGCCGCGAATCCGGAACCGGACGAAATTGAAGCAGAACTGAGAGCACAGATCGATCTGGCACTCAAAAAAGGCATACCTGTTTCCTATCTGGACCAGCACTACCTCAATTTTGATGAACTATCCCGGGGAAGTCTGATCAAACAGAAATTATCGGAGGAATATGGTTTGCCGATTTCAGGACAGATCGATGAAAAAAGAGCCTCCGGAATATACAATGTGGCTGTTGATAAGAAAGTAGAAGAAGCTGTAAATATGATAGAAGGCCTGGGACCAGGGTTGTACCTTTGGGTATGCCACCCGGGAATAGATTCACCGGAGCAGAATGCGCTGATGCATTCTTACCCGGAGCATATTTTCAGAGACAAGGGAGTAGGAAAACATCGTGCAGAAGTGCTGAAAGCGCTTATCAGTTACGATGTGAAAGCGGCGGTAATAAGAAAAGGAATAATATTAACGGATTATAAAAAAACATCAGGAATTTCAGAAAAAGAGTAAGAAGAAAAAGGATAAGTTATTCAGCTACTGACAAGCAGTTAAATTGCATTCCGATAATGACTTTACAAAATATCTATCGTTTTCAATTTTACCTTTCATAGTGAAGAATTAAATTGGATATTAAATGAATAAAAGGCTGTTATTATTACTATTAATATTCATAACCGGATGTAATAAAAGAAGTCAGGAAATTACTGAATTATCAAACCACGAATCTGATTTAATCCACGACTTAACGGCCTTTTTTCCTGGGGGCACACAATTATCCATAGCCGTTATAAATGACACAAATACTGATTATATCGGATTCAAGAAAATAGGAGATACCTTACAATACATCGAAAATAAGGATGCTGTATTCGAAATTGGTTCCATCACTAAAGTTTTTACTTCCACGCTACTAACCTATCTTTTATTGGATAGTATTATCGGTTTGAATGATACGGTTGAAGATATATTGCCCTTCAGTTTAAATCAATCTGGTAAAGAGACGAAAAAGATAACATATAAAACTCTGGCAAACCATACTTCCGGACTTCCTTCCCTGCCTGAGGATTGGGAGGAAGAAATATTACACAAAAATGGAAATATTTATGAATCGTACGATACACATGCACTTCTCGACTATCTGAAAAATAGATTAACGCTTGTAGGCACCCCCGGTAATGATTATTTATATTCCAATTTAGGGTACGGATTACTTGGATATTTGATAGAACATATAAATAAAGCTGGTTATGAGGTTTTATTACAAAACACAATATGTAAAAGATACAATTTGAAATCGACTACCACTGATGTAAGAAAGGTACAACATAAAATTATACCGGGACTGGATGCACAGGGAAATATGATATCATACTGGGATCTTAACAGTCTAAAGGCTGCCGGAGGAATATTATCCAGTGTATCTGACCTGACAAAGTTTATTCAAGCTAATTTTAAGGAAGACGCCGTATTATCTTATCAAAGGCAGGAAACCTATGGATGGGGTAATTTTGGAGTAGCGCTAGGGTGGCATATTACAAAAATTGGCGGTAATTTATGTGCCTGGTATTACCATTCAGGAAGTAAAGATGGATATAGGTCTGCCCTGTATATGGATCCTGTTAGAAAAAGAGCAGTTGTTGTTTTATCGAATGTTTCAGCATACCATCTGAACAACAATAATATTGATAAATTGGCATATGAGTTACTTAAATTAGAGTATTTAAAATCTTCCGATAACGGGGACTGTGTTGCGCCATTTATAGAAATGGCACTGAAGAAAGGTTGGGGAGGCCGGAAAAGGGATAGCTTAAAACAAATTCAGTTTCCAAAAAATACTTTATTCGGAGTCTGGCAAAAAAATAGCCATAACAGAATTGATACGAGGACCTTTTTCCCAGATAACAAAGTTCAGACAGATTTTATTGGAGATAAAGAGATAGATGTCTGGGGATTCTATTCATTAGATGCAAATATTGTAACCGTAATTGATATTGGGGGTGCATGTTGTCCTGCTGATGGAATTTACAACTTCGATATAGTTAACGACACATTACAGTTTTTTGTAATTTCTGACAATTGTGAGGGAAGAAGGATGGGTCTGTCAGGCAATTGGATCAGATCGAATACACCAAACGATGAAAACATATCAGAAGTATACAAAGAATGAATAAGCAGGAAATCATAAACTGGTTATTACAGGGTGATGTTTCTATACAATACCAGGTCCACCGTGATCTGCTTTCCGTTGAACGTGAAGATTTACGAAACAGAATTGCAGTAGAAGGATGGGGGGCACAATTTTTATCGAAACGCAGACAGGACGGGCATTGGGGAATAAAGTTTTATCAGCCAAAATGGACATCCACTCATTACACCCTTCTGGATTTACGTAACCTCTGTATATCGCCGGAAAATCCCCTCATTAAGGAATCAATCGATATCATAATTAACACTGAAAAAGGAAAAGATGGAGGGATTTTACCAATCGGAATCGATCAAAAATGTGATGTATGCCTGAACGGGATGTTCCTGAATTATGCTTCGTATTTCAAAACAGAAGAAAATGGCTTAAAATCCATCATTGATTTTATTTTGTCGCAGCAGATGCCGGATGGTGGATTTAACTGCATGCTAAACAGATATGGTGCAAGACACAGTTCATTACATTCAACACTTTCTGTATTGGAAGGAATTACTGAATACGAACTTAATGGATATGATTACCGGTTGTACGAATTGAAAGAAGCCAAACAATCCTCCATAGAGTTTATACTTATTCATCAATTATTTATTTCTGACAGGACCGGTGAAATTATTAAAAAAGAATTTCTCAGATTATCCTATCCGGGCCGGTGGCATTACGATATACTCAAGGCCTTGGATTACTTCCGGTACGCCGGAGAAAAGTGGGATGAAAGAATGAAATCCGCTTTAACGGTTTTATTAAAGAAAAGAAATAAAGATTCCACCTGGAATGCACAGGCGCATTATCACGGCCAGGTTCATTTTGACATGGAAAAAGCCGGAAAACCGAGCAGGTGGAACACGTTAAGAGCATTACGGGTATTGAAACACTTTGGGATCGAGTAACTACAACCAACAAATGGTTTGCGATATTGCTTCCAGATCGGTCGCATGCCGCATAGCCAAAACGTCGTGTTATAATGAATAAAATCAAGCGTTAAAAATTTATAAAAGTAAAAGACCTGCACCGCTTGCGCCAGATTGACCAGGCTGCTACTTTTACTAGTGAAGTTGGGCGAAATGTTTTTTAATGCGCCTGTTATTAAGAAAAATACAATATGAATATAATCCAGACAGAAAATCTGACAAAAAAATTTGGAGATACAATCGCAGTCGATAATGTTTCAATACATATTAAAAAAGGAGAAATATATGGGTTTCTGGGTCTGAACGGCGCTGGAAAAACCACAACGATCAGATTATTGCTGGGAATGATTAAACCCGATTCTGGTTCAGGTATATTATTTAATCAAAAGCCAAAGCAAGCCTCTGAAATCTGGAATGATATAGGATATCTTGTCGAAACTCCCCATTCGTATCCTAATCTTACAGTTACGGAAAACCTCGAAGTAATTTACAGGCTCCGGGGGCTTAAAAATATTAGCCTAATAAACGAGGTCATAAAAAAATTGCAACTTACCCGGTATAAAGATCAGAAAGAAAAATATTTATCACTGGGGAACAAACAACGATTAGGATTAGCTAAAGCCTTAATTCATCGACCTAAACTGTTAATTCTCGATGAACCGGTAAACGGATTGGATCCTGCAGGTATTGTAGAGATACGGGAACACCTGAAAGACCTTGTGCATAATCATAATACAACTGTCTTTTTGTCAAGCCATATTCTTTCTGAGATAGCAAAACTTGCGACACGTATTGGAATAATCCATGAAGGAAAATTAATTAAAGAGATAAATACAAATGAATTAGATCGGCAAATTATTAAAAAGCTTCTCATAAACACAATCAATAATGAAAAAGCTATTCAACTATTAAAAAACAACGGATTTAATGCTTCAATAAACAAAGATGCTTTTATTGAAACATCCGATTCTAAAGCCATTCAACGGCCTGAGGATATAGCTACATTTCTGGTTAATTCACGAGTAGCGCTAAAACAATTGAATGTTGTTGAAGAGGATTTGGAATCTTATTTTCTTAGATTAATTGGCAATCCAACTTCAGAGGAATGAAGCAACAATTACAGGCGTTTATTGCTGAGATCATTAAAAACAAACATTCTCCTATTACCTGGATTACTTTTATAGCCTTTTCACTGGCTCCTTTATTTGGCGGTTTATTTATGATGTTGATGAAAGGGGATGGCTATGAAGGTCTCTCAGGTGCTTTTAAAACCAAAGCCGTGTTGATGTCTTTTGAAGCTAATTGGAATTCATATTTAGTTTTATTATCCCAGGCAGTAGGAGTTGGTGGTGTTTTGATTTTCGGATTTGTCGCCAGCTGGTTATTCGGTAGAGAATACGCTGATAATACAGCAAAAGATTTACTGTCGTTGCCTATCTCGAGAGTGAAAATATTGAATGCAAAATTCATCTATTACGTTATCTGGTGTTTTGCACTTGTAATATGGAATCTCCTCCTGGGACTACTTTTAGGATTTTTGCTACAATTACCCGGATGGGATGTCGACATATTTTTAAGCAATATGAGGGTTTATTTTATCACTACTATTCTGATAATGTTATTAAATACACCAATAGCTTTTTTTGCCATTTATGGGAAAGGTTATCTGGTACCTCTCGGGATAGTTGCAATCTTATTGGTGCTGGCCCAGATAATCGGAGCAATGGGAATAGGTAATTATTTCCCATGGGCGGTACCGGGTATTTATAGTGGCAGCGGAGGAGCCGGCTTAAAAGATCAATTGAATATACTGAGCTATATTATTTTAATTGTTACCAGCGTTGCCGGATATGTTAGCACTATTTTATGGTGGAAATATGCTGACCAGACAATATAATTTTATAAAAAACGCTTCACTTTTACCTTTTCTGAGAAATACGTTGTTTTTGCTTTGTTTTGTCTTTTCATCAATATCCCTTCATTCTGTGGCATTGGAAGGATTCTGTAATGAACATATCTCTCAGCAGTCGAATGTGAATCATATCCGGGAAGGATACTTCTATCGGAGGTAGAATATTAATCATTCTTATACATGGGTACAATCTTTAGGTTTTCCATTCTATCCGGGACTTGTGGATCATGTGATGGCAGATAAATTGTTGGCTTAGATTCTGTAAAGGACAGAATGTTTTGCAGGGTAGCCCGGCTTTGGTCAGTCCCGATGCCATCTGGAATTAGCTTAAGTAGGTTTTCCTCTGTATACGAGGTGTCTCCTGCGATAAAATACTGCACATCTTCCATTTCTGCAATTACGGATATATGACCGGCTACATGACCGGGAGTTCCCACGATCATAACTTTCTTATCTGCCGTAACTGCCATACTCTGACGAAAACTAAAATATGGTACATTAGGCAAAGTGATTAATGTTGGATTAAGCCACTTTGGCCACCTGTGTGGTAGATAACCTGCTAATATTCCGGTTACTCCGGAGGCGGCTTTATATTCGTTTTTGTCAATGATAATTTCCGAATTGGGGAAGTGGTATAATCCTCCGGCATGATCAGTATGCATATGCGTCATGATCACTTTCTTAACATCTTTGACCGGATCAATTCCCATTTTCAGTAGTTGTAGTCCAATTTCATCATCCTGTTTGACATCAAATTTGACAGCTAACGAATAGTAAGGATGCCACCGAGGTAAATATCCAGTGTTATTCGTTTTGTGAGTTTCTCCCGTATCAATAACAATTACACCCTCAGCGTGTTCAATTACCCAGGCATATATGGGTAACCATTCTGACCAATCTTGACCAAACAACACTTTGAGCATTTTTGGGGTCATACCACCTGATTTTTTTAATTGATTTTCTTTGACTCTTACTTTTCCTGTTTCAATTCTGTGAATTTTCATAATGTTTATTTTATTTTTTATCTTTTGTACTATTTTGGTTCTTTGAGTACTTATATGAATAAATTTTTTTACTTCGTTAGAATACCGTTTAGAAAAACTTCCGTTGTTTCCTCATATATATTCTGATTTTTCATATCCAAAAATTCAATATATTCAGCTTTAAGAGGTAATTCCATCAGATTCAGATAAACAGCAAGCATGATATCAATATTGATATCATCTCTGATTTTTCCTTCATTCATTCCGATTTCAAACAATCTTCTGTAATATTTATTGATCCTGTCTATTCTGCTTTTTTGATAGTATTCCCAAATCTCCGGAGTATTAATTTCAAGATCCTTAAGAAATTCCTCACTTGTATTTGATAATAAATTTTTTGTGAACTCTGATATTGAGATCAACTTCCCTTTAAAACTGAGTTTATCATCATTTAAAATTTCATGCAACCTGGTATTGATTTCACTATTCAGTACATCTATCACTTCTTTAACCAATTCTTCTTTCGATGAAAAATGATTATACAAGCTGCTTTTGCTTGTCCTGAGCTCCCGAACCAAACTGTCCATAGAGACTTTATAAAATCCATTTTTTAAAAACTTTTGTTTAGCGACTTTTAGAATTCTGTCCTTTACGCTCATATTTAAATATAAATGTACTATTATAGTTTTATCAGTACAAATAAATAGTATATATATATGACATCCAAATTTTTTGAAAATAAAGTTACCACGAATTTATAGTTGACTGCCTTTCGGCACAGATTCCCAACATCCGATCCAGCTTCGAAATTTTCTGCTCCGTAGTACCTCACGCTGGAGGACCGTGCGATTTCTGGTATATCAAGATTATCAGGGTAGTATCAAGGTGACCCTGATTGGGGAATCTCATGTGGTTGCGGCCGACCCGATGCATTGCACTACACACAACATCTGCTCCAGCTTCAAGGAATGAGGATGCAATACCTTCCGTATATAAGGCTGATATTCCAATAAGAGCGATTAACTCTGATCGTTCCGAAACAAAATTAGATGAATGGAAGACATATGCTCAAGATTTCGGTGCAATCATTATAAAAAACTGTGGCCATTATATACATTGGGAGTATCCTGATAAATTTAATCTCTCTTTTCATGAATTGATCCATTAGGATAAAGAATAACTGTACCCAAAAATGACACTATGCGCAAGGCCTTCGGACCGTCATATCAACCTTACTGCTTTTTCACTGGCATTCGTACCTTAACAATACTATATTGGTAAAAATACGGCGTATCGTATAGCGCAGGATCGTTAACGTCCATATATAATCTGAAATTTTAATACTTCGTATTATGAGTTCAAATGTTAATCAACAAAAAGGATTATTTCAAACACTTTTAGCCTGTTTTATAATCGTTACGGTTAGTTTTGTCACGCAACGTTATAAATCTCTATTTATAACTGAATCCGGAACTTTTAATCTTATAGAAGGTCAAGCAAGCCTTTTACTAGCTGCAGGTCTTATTTTGAAATGGAAATATATAAGATTAATTTCAGGACTTTGGATCATAATTTCCTTAGTTATGGTCATAATAGTTATTGTTGTTACTGGTAAAGAATTTTTATTACCTAATATTTTATTATCAATCGTGTTAAGCATACTCGCATATCTTCTTTTATTCTCCAATTCTGTAAAGATGTATGTTAATGATTCAGGATTTCATAAACTCAAAATGGAAAAATAAAAAGGAGCACCCCAATATACGCACGCTAACAAGCCGGTGCTTATTCCATACCTTGACTTGTGGGAAAAGGAACAAAAAGTCGGTTTGATAGCTTTAATTCCAACTAATTGGTAAATTGGAGAAAAACGGTACGGCATCTGCCGGCTGAACGTTGACCAAAAGCTCGATATCATATCACCAATTTATCAGTTCATTTTTTTTGCCATGACGAATATGAGTTCCCAAAATCGAATATCAATTGTAATTGCATTTAACAATTGCATTAACAATCAAGATATTGTTGGGCTTTCCAGCCTGATGACAGAGAACCATACTTTTATTGATCGGGATGGAACATCTCACGGTCCAAAATCATATATGATAAACGGCTGGAAGGAGTTTTTTAAAATGTTTCCAATGTATAGAAACACGTTTGAAAAAATAAAAGTAATTGATAATCTTGTTTCCGTACTTGGATTTGCATATTGGTCAGAGAAAGAACAATACGATCCTGTTATTTGGACTGCAATCATAGAAGATAATCTAATTTCTGAATGGCGCGTATATGAATATTCACCTGAGAATAGAAACAAATTCAATTTATTATAGAACATTTGGCTAACATGCGGTAATAACACATGCCTTGGTTGACTGGAACAGGAAAGCATATCTCCATTTGGGAACTTCATGTCAAACCTGGAAATTAAATTGAAATTTATGCGGCACGGCGTTTCTCCCACACAGGATCTCTCGAAAGAGGACCCTTGGGAAATGGTTATCAGGATCCCTTTTTAGGTTATATTGTTTGTGGAGCAGTAAACCTACCCGGAGATTCCTGAACTTATTCCGGGATCCAGGAGTGGGCAAAAAGGTAATTCCTGATATTCATGACAGGAAAAACGGGCACGGATGATCCTGTTTACAACACCTGTACCTGCATTCGCAATATGAGCGTTTATCATAGGAAGGAGAAAATGGGAATTTTATTACTTTATCAGTAAGTTAAAAGTTATGTTTGGAGATTAAACACGATCGTATAACAATAGCTGCCATATGGTTAGCGAAGGAGATTTTAAGCTAAAAGCTAATGCAGTTGGAATTGATAATTCGTAAAAGTAATTGAAATGAGAAAATACAACTGGAAATTAAGATTAGGGTTAAGTTTAATACTATTGGCAGCTCCTATATTCATGTCCTTACTTTTAATTCCTTTTCTTGACATTGAGAACAAAGTGAAAATATCGCTCACGACAGCAATAATTATTACTGGTGAGATTGTGTTCTGGTCGGGTGGATTATTGGTGGGAAAGGAAATGTTCAGCAAATACAAATCATACATGAATCCGAAAAACTGGTTTAAAAAGAGATTAGAAAATAAAGAGTGAAAAAACGGATATTCAAGCAGGTAGGTTTTATGGCAAAATAAAAATGGATTATAGAAATACCATAAAAGTAAAAACGAATCAGGAAGATGTTTTCAGAGCCATTTCGGTTGAAATTGAAAAATGGTGGGGTAAAACCGACAATCCGGTATACCAGGTTGGAGATGAGTTTTCTATATTTTTTGGTACAACTGAATGGAGGTTTTTAATAACTGAATTTTCAAAATATGATCAAATCACCTGGAGATGCATAAAGGCCCATCATATTGTTGACGGACTCCCCGGAATCGAAGAGGAGTGGCTGAATACGGAAATTTACTGGAAATTAAGAGCGATTGGAGAATACGTAGAAGTTTCATTTTTACATAAAGGGCTTAATCCTGAACTTAAATGCTATAGTGTATGTGAACCCGGATGGAATTTTTTTATTTCAACCAGCCTGAAGAATTACCTGGAAACCGGGCAGGGAAGTCCCCGTTTTTATGAATAAAAGAAATAGATTTTACTAAAAACCGCAAACCATCGTACTTCATGCGTAAAGAGAGAATATGAAATATAATCTTTTCAAAAACAAATCATGGATTCTACCTATAGCACTTTTGGGATCACTAATATCAAATGCCCAGCAGATTGATATCGAAAAAGCACCAGCTCCGTTATACAGAGATCCTGTCTATGATGGAGTAGCCGATCCATCCATTATTTGGGATGATTCAGGAAAACAATGGATAATGTATTATACAAGCCGGAGAGCAAACAAAACCGGTCTTAAAGGGGTAGAATATTGCTATGGTACAGCAATTGGGATTGCCACATCTAAAGACAATGGTGTGATCTGGCAATATGAAGGTGTAGCCAATTTACCTCAGCCCGATAAAGGATTAAATACTTTTTGGGCACCACAGGTTGTATATGACACCTTAAAGGGAGTGTATCATATGTTTGTCACGTATATTAAAGGAGTATATACAGACTGGGGTGGTGAAAGACAGATTTTCAGGTACACCTCTAAAGATAAAATTAACTGGCAGTTTGCCGAAAAAATCGCGACAACTGGTTGCATTGATGCAATGGTTTTTCAAATAAAAAATGGTTATTGGAAAATGTGGTATAAAGATGAAAAAAGGAATTCCAGAATTTATACTGCCATAAGTGAGGATCTTACAGATTGGCAATTGACAGATACGGAAGAAGCAGCTGGAAACAGCCACGAAGGACCTGTGGTATTTAGCTTTAAGGATCAGTATTGGATGCTAACCGATATGTGGAATGGACTTGATGTATATACTTCTAATGATGCTTCTAATTGGGAATACAATAATACCATATTAACACTTAAGGAACCTGGAAGGCGACCGGATGATAATGTTATGGGACGTCATGCTGATGTTATTGTTTTAAAAAATAAAGCTTATGTGATTTATTTTACCCATCCGGGAAGAATATATAAAAATGAAAAGGAAAAATCAGAGTCAACATATAGATATAGGAGAAGCTCCTTGCAAATAGCCGAGTTAGAAGTAAAGGAAGGAAAGCTGAATTGTAATCGGGATAAGTATTATTTAGGTCTATAAAGCTTTATTCACAATTAACATATTACGGTTTGAAAAGTAATCGCTTTGAAACCGGCACCAGGTATACAGCCGACCGTTTCACCCATTAGCAGAAGATGGTTAACCCCAAAGCAAACAATAGAATAACTTCCTTGACGGATAGTTAAATTAAAAGGATTTTTAAATTGAGATGCCTCTCGCCAGTAGACGTTATTATAAAAATCCTTTAAGGCCTCTTCTTATTTGTCGACCGAATCACACTAAGCGTGAAAAGGAGGGGCGTCTGGATAAAATGAAAAAGAAAAAATGTAAATTAAAAACAAGGGATAGATATATCCGGATGTTAATGAAATTAAATATGGGCACGGATGATCCCATGAATTTCCCTATTCACAACAACCGCGCCAGTTTAGAAAACAGGATTATGTTCATATTCAAACCAAAAGTTATTCTGAAAATCGAAAATTCCCTGCCTGCCATGCACGAGCCATTTATTTGGCAGGGAGGCCCTCCTCGGAGGGGTGCCCGCCTGCCATAGTACCTAGTACGACGGACAGGTAGGGGTGGGTAAAAAACAGAATTTTTCTTTACATAATTGCCATTATTATATTCTTGTTAACTTTAAAAGAAGATACGAATGACACTATACTTTTCCCTGTACATAACATCCGCACCTGCTTCTATGACTTTATGATTTACCTATTTAAAGGATAAACAGGAATTTTTATAACTTTATAAATAAGTTAGCCACATCAATGGATAAAATTTACGCTCAAAAAAAAGCTATTCCAAAGCTGTCCCGCATAATTAAAAGTTTCTGGTCAATTGATAATCGAGAAGATGTAACTATTAAAAAAGAAAAGATTATTCCAGATGGTTATACTGAACTCATTTTTCACTACGGAGATTCCTATAAAACCAATATAAATGGAGTTTGGCAACTGCAAAATAAAAATTTAATTGCGGGACAGATTAAAAATTATTTTTTCCTTGAAAATACAGGAATATCTAAAATGTTTGCAATCAAGTTTCAACCTTGGGTATTGGCTGAATTATTTGATTTTGAAATGTTTCAGTTAACAGATAAAGTAATTGAAGTTCCGACAAAACTTTTCGAAACACTTAAACCAATTAAAGAAATAGCTGTAAGTTCTTTTTCTTTTGACGAGAAGGTAAAACAAATTGAGAATTGGTTCGTAGAATATATTTCTACTAGGAATTTAGAACCTTCAAAAGGTCGAAAAGCAGTCGAATTGATTATAGAATATAAAGGAAGGCTCGAATTAAAAGAAGTTCTAAATGAAATTGGAATCAGCGATAGAAGTTTAGAGCGTTATTTCAAAATAAATATTGGTTTATCTCCAAAATTTTACATTAGAATTATTCGGTTTTCTTATATTTTTCAATTAGTTCAGGAAGATAATATTGATTGGGCAGATGTTGTTTTTCAAGCAGGATTCTACGATCAATCTCACTTTATCAAAAACTTTAAAGAATTTACGGGAGAAGACCCCACAAAATACAAGTTTTCCGAGGGAAACATGGCAAATTTATTTTTGAAAAAATAATATGTCGGTTTTTTACAATCATCAAGGATTTTCAGAAATTACTTTTATATCGTTAAAAATTACAAAATAAAAAGTGATGAGAATTATAAAATTTAGTATCGTTATAATATTGATAGTTTCATTTAATGCTTGTGCTCAAACAACTGATTTACAAAAAGTCAACTTCTTAATCGGAACTTGGAAAATAGAAGGAAAAGAAAACTACGAAACCTGGCAAAAAACAGATAATCAACTTAACGGGGAATCGTACAAAATTAGAAATGGACAAAAATATGTTTCAGAGAAATTAGAAATAAAATTAGTGGACAATTATTTAGTTTACATCGCAACGGTCTTTAATCAAAACGAAGGAAAAGGAATCCCATTTAAATTTAATCCATCAGAAGAGAATTTGTTTTCTTTTGAGAATTTGTTTCACGATTTCCCAAAGAAAATTCAGTATAAAATACTTAATAAAGACGAATTATTTGTGTCGGTTTTGGGAGAAGAAAATAAAGGTTTTTCTTATAGATTAATTAGACAGTCCGATTAACGCTATTGAAATATAAGAGGAGTTTTATAATAATTATATTACGTAATAGATTTGGAAAAGAAAAATAGCTGTGGCTAACATTGTATAAAATCAATATCGGCTGAGTATTATACCGATGGTACATTCAAGTTAAATATCACAGCAGCGAATTGAATATTATTAGGATTTAATCTACTGCGACTTTTATACTTGATTGATGTGTACTATATAAATAAAAGTAAACTTTAATCCAGAAGATAAAAATATGATAATTGGTACAATAAACGCCCTTTGGCGGTTCCCGGTTAAATCCTTTAAGGGTGAAAAGCTGAATCAAGCAACGTTTAATAAGCAAGGGGTTCTGGGCGACCGTGCATATGCACTCATCGATAAAGAGACCGGAAAAGTTGTAAGTGCGAAAAGTGTAAAGCTATTCCCGGACCTGTTAAACTGCAGTGCAGATTATACGCAACCCCTGCAAAATGGTCAAGAAATCCCACCTGTACAAATCACTTTAGGTGACGGGACTACAGTGAGTAGTGATTCAGAAAAAGTTGATCAAATTTTGTCTTCTTATTTTGGAAGAGATGTCACACTTGCCCGTGTTGCCCCGGATAACTACACGATTGATCAGTACTATCCGGATATCGAAAATCTAGATCCCGCAGGTCATCGTAATACCTCCGTTCAACAAAAACTTGGATCAGCGTTATTCAAAGAGGTAGGTGTTGAATCTCCCATTCCACCCGAATCTTTTATGGACGTTTTTCCAGTTTCGGTGATGACCACATCCACGCTTGAACATTTACATCAACTTCGACCGGAAACTAATTTTGATATGAGAAGGTTTCGAATGAATATGATTATAAAAACCGAAAATTCCGGCTTTGTTGAGAATTTATGGATTGGAAATACACTGAAAATCGGGAATAGTGTTCAACTTTTAGTAACCTCGCCAGACCCCAGATGCGTGATGACCACCCTCCCACAGGATGAAATACCTAAGGATATCAATGTGCTTCGAACGCTTGTTGAACACAACCGGCTTGACATTATGGGAGCTGGAAAGTTTCCTTGTGCGGGAGTATATGCTGTTATTGCTGCGGGAGGACTGGTTGAAATAAATGACACTGTGGAGCTGGTTTAGATTTGAATAGTCAGCGTTTATCCCTAATAGGTTCGGTCATTGATAGAGGTTTGGAGTGAAATTACCCTTACCTACTCGACACTCAACACTGGGCGTCAATATGATACTTATTGACATTTCAGAAACTATGACTATTGAGATCAGAACAAAATAACAATAGATCAAATGAAATCAAAAATTAATGTCATCATCTTCACAGGCACAATTTCAGGAATTTTCATTAAATTGTACAGGATGAAATTCGAATGCTCACCCTCTACAAGAAGGGAAATAAAGATATAAATATTAATTACAAATCAGCTTGTGGGCTTTGTAAAACTATTTTCATGGTCATTGAAAACTAAAGAATAATGGAAACACAATTATTGAGAGATCAGCAGATATTTCCTTCAAAGGAAGTTTTGGAAAATGAGCTTGGGAGAAGTTATTTGGCATTTGAAGAGTTGACGAAAAGACTGTCAGATGTCAAATACGGGTTAACAATAGAATGGAGATTCTACAAAGACGGTAAAGCATGGTTATGTAAAGTATGTCATAAGAAGAAGACAATTTTCTGGTTATCGGTATGGGATAAATATTTTAAAACTACTTTTTATTTTACTGAGAAAAGTGGAAAAGGAATAAATGAATTGAATATTGAAGAAGAACTGAAAGAACGCTTTAGCCGAAGCAAAGCGATAGGCAGATTAATTCCGCTTACCATCAACATCAATGAGAAAGAACAGGTAAAAGATGTGATTAAACTGGTAGACTATAAAAAGAGCCTGAAATGATTTGATCCGGCTGTGAAAGTTACTGATTAAGTAATTATATCTCTCCAATTGCATGGGATAAAGATTAAATTCAATTCCCATACTTGAAAGTTGAAATCACCTGTGATTCCGGAACTCTTAAGTTTGGGAAGAAGGAAGAGGTACTGGATTTATCGATAGTCAGCGATAATCTCCACTGAGCCATTGTAACCAGGGAGAATGAACGGGGTGAAGCCTCGGATGTCAGCTTAATTAATGAGAGAGTTGTCGTTCTCTTGTAGGGGATTGTGAATTAAAACAGGTGGCATGTTGCCAGACCACCTCTTAACACTAAGTAACTGTGCAACCACTTCTTAAGCAATGCCAAGTGCTCTTCTTACAATAGCTCCAAAAACGGAATAGCATTGTCGAAGTGCTCCAGCTGCTTTTCGAAAATTTCTTAGGATACTCCTTGCAGCGCGATCGCTATGTTTTGGAATAACCTCTCTTTTTTTTGCTCATCATTGAACAATCGGAAAAAGTTACCCGGCTGATCGTATACATCTTCCGGAATGTTCGGATATCGAGCATCATTTCCGTTGATACGCATGGGTGGCTCCTCCACTGATGGATCTAGCCAGTCCAGCAACATAAAATGCTCGGTCTTACGTCCTGCCAGACATCGCTGAAATCAGGCCAGGTCGAAGCGGTCAAGATTCATCACCTTGGTCCACGCAGCCACAAAGTCCTGAACGAACTTCTCTCGAGAGTCCTCACATCCGTAGACTTCAGCGAGGGCCCGAAGCTCTGAGTTCGAACCGAAGATGAGATCGACACGAGTGCCAGTCCACTTGAGTTCATCTGTCTCACGATCACGTCCCTCAAATGTGTCTTCGGCCTCCGAAGTCGCCTTCCACGTCGTGCCCAAATCGAGCAGGTTGACGAAGAAGTCATTGGTGAGCGCCTCTGGACGTTTGGTGAAGACGCCGTGTTGGGACTGACCGAAGTTCGTGCTAAGGACACGCATACCACCAATGAGAACCGTCATCTCAGGCGCGGTTAGCGTCAACAGTTGCGCCCGGTCAACCAGCATCTCCTCTGCCGATACAGTGTATTTGGTTTTCGAGTAGTTTCGGAATCCGTCTGCAGCAGGCTCCAGAACGGCGAATGATTCCACATCTGTTTGCTCTTGAGATGCATCGCCGCGTCCCGGCGTGAAAGGCACCGTCACATTATGACCGGCATTCTTCGCCGCCTGCTCGATGCCTGCGCATCCGGCCAGAACGATCAAATCGGCTAGCGTAACCATCTTGCCACTGGACTGAACGCTGTTGAACTCTTTTTGGATGCCCTCAAGCGTCTCCAGCACTGTCACCAGTTGAGCCGGATTGTTGACTTCCCAATCCTTCTGAGGCGCAAGGCGAATGCGTGCACCGTTCGCACCACCGCGTTTATCGGAGCCACGGAACGTTGATGCTGACGCCCAAGCGGTAGATACCAGTTGGGACACTGATAATCCTGAAGCAAGTATCTTGCCCTTCAGTGCTGTGATGTCCTGATCGTCGATCAGTTCATGCGTAACGGCTGGGATAGGATCTTGCCAGATCAGCTCTTCCGCAGGGACTTCCGGGCCTAGATAGCGCTCGCGTGGACCCATATCGCGGTGAGTCAGCTTAAACCACGCCCGGGCGAATGCGTCTGCAAATTCATCAGGATTCTCATAGAAGCGTTTTGAAATCGGTTCATAAATAGGATCCACCTTCAAGGAGAGGTCCGTCGTAAGCATAAATGGCGCATGACTCTTTGACGGGTCGTGTGCATCCGGAATTGTACCGGCACCTGCACCATCCTTTGGTTTCCACTGATACGCACCAGCCGGACTCTTCGTTAGTTCCCATTCGTAACCGAACAGGTTCTCGAAATAGTTGTTGCTCCACTTCGTTGGTGTTGTGGTCCAAGCTCCCTCGAGCCCACTAGTAATCGTGTCGCCCGCATTGCCACTACCGAATGTGTTTTTCCAGCCTAGGCCTTGCTCCTCAATACTCGCTCCTGCGGGTTCCGGACCAACGTACTGGCCTGGATCAGCTGCGCCATGGGTTTTACCGAATGTGTGTCCGCCAGCAATAAGCGCTACAGTTTCTTCGTCATTCATAGCCATTCGGCCAAAGGTCTCACGGATATCATGGGCTGCTGCGAGCGGATCGGGATTTCCGTTAGGACCTTCCGGATTCACATAGATTAGACCCATTTGAACCGCAGCAAGAGGATTCTCCAGTTCGCGGTCACCGGTATACCGTTTGTCTCCCAACCACTCGCCTTCAGAACCCCAATAAATGTCTTGCTCAGGCTCCCAAACATCTTCCCGTCCGCCACCAAAACCGAACGTCTTGAAGCCCATCGACTCGAGGGCGCAGTTGCCGGCGAGGATCATCAGGTCGGCCCATGAAATTTTCTTGCCATATTTCTGTTTGACCGGCCAGAGCAGTAAGCGTGCCTTGTCTAGGTTCGCATTATCAGGCCAACTGTTGAGTGGCGCAAAGCGCTGGCTGCCGGAGCCCCCGCCTCCACGGCCGTCGGAGATGCGGTAAGTACCTGCGCTGTGCCATGCCATTCGAATGAAGAACGGCCCATAATGGCCGTAGTCAGCTGGCCACCAGTCTTGCGACGTGGTCATCAGATCGAAAAGATCTTTCTTCACGGCATCCAGGTCGAGGTTCTTGAACTCCTCAGCATAGTTGAACGCTTCTCCCATCGGATTGGACAGGTAAGAGTGTTGGCGGAGGATATTCAAATTCAACTGATTTGGCCACCAGTCACGGTTTGACGGGCCACCACCTGCGCTGTGCTTTACAGATCCACCCATAAACGGGCACTTGTTTTCATCGTTAGTATTGTATGCTGATGTGCTTGGAGGTTTGTTATTTTCCATTTTCGATAGTTTAAGATTAATAATACTGTTTTTATGATAAATTTATGATAATCTATAATTATAAATTTTATTTTCTTATTAGCTCAACTTATGACTCTAGCTCAACTCCGATTTGCTATCAATTTACAGAATTATGGTTAGTTCAACAAGGCATCGGAGCATCTTGATATCAACCAGCCGTTATTAACGGTTATAATTCATTGTGGCGTTAGTGAAATAAAAATTATTAACTTTTAATCGGCTTGATTCTTACTTCGGAAATTCCTACGGTTTTTACTCCGCAACGGAATCATAGCGGAGACAGTTGGCAGCAACCCTATGATGACAGTGCAGACATTAAACGTCAGACATTTAATAAGCATAGATACAATTTTAAAAAAAACGACAATGAGAAAATTAAAACTTCAAGTACAGATGACCATTGACGGATACATTGCGGGACCAAACGGAGAAGTGGACTGGATGGTATGGGATTGGGATAATGAACTTACAAAATATGTAAAAGAAATAACAGAACCAGTTGACTGCATAGTTCTTGGACGAAAACTTGCACAAGGATTTATCCCACATTGGGCTTCTAATCCGGAAACAGAAGGAGCCGATAAAATAAACACGACCAAAAAAGTCGTTTTTACCAGAACACTTGACAAGTCGGAATGGGACAATACCGTTTTAGCAAAAGGCGACCTTGTTGACGAAATCACTAAACTAAAAAAAAACCCTGGTAAAGATATCATCGCCTATGGCGGTGCGACTTTTGTATCGGCTCTAATCAAACAAGGACTGATTGACGAGTTTCATTTATTCATTAACCCAACTGCAATTGGTAACGGAATGACAATTTTCAAAGAACTTGACAGCAAACAAAATCTGACATTAGTAAAATCTATATCATTTGACTGCGGGATTGTTATTCTTAATTACGAGCCGAAACACAACTAATGGACAACGCAGACAAAAATAGATTTCACAGCGGATAGACACGACAACGAAAGTCAGAAGGGTGGTTTGTAGCAGCAGGTTTAAGAAATGCGGTGCGGCGAGGATAAATCACGTTCTTTTTTTCAATCAAACTTTTGAGCTGGTGGACAGATTTGTACTCCGAAATCCCGCACTTCGGAAACGCGCAAAGCGTTATGTGACATTGCACACTTATTGTATAACAAAGATTATTTGAATAATTTAAAGCGAAAAATAACTATGAAACCAATTATTGACCATATACAGATAACTGTTAAAGACATGAACATAGCAGAACCTTTTTATGATAAGTTTCTGCCCCTTTTAGGATTTGATATTAAGAGCAAAGTAAATGCTGTAATTGAAGAACATGATTTTTATGTAGTGGAATATACCCATCCTTTGCTCTCGTTTGCTATCACTTCTCCAAGAAAAGCTTTTGTAGACGACACAATTAATCGCAGGAAACCAGGTGCATTACATCATCTTGCATTTAAGGCGGAATCTCGTGTGGAAGTTGACAAACTTTATTTTGAGTTAAAGGAAATTGGAGCAACGATAGTAAACAAACCAAAATTATTTCCTGAATATGGACCTTATTACTATGCGCTGTTCTTTAAGGATTTAGAGGGCATTAAATATGAAATTGTTTGTAATGAACGGGACGAGGCTTAAGTCCGGAGTATAAGCGAAATAAAAAAGCTATAACTTTCTTTTATGGTCAGTATCATATAACAGGTTACTATATACCATACCACATTTTGTCAGGATTAAAATTAGAATTTCGTACGGTTAGCTTTTATTCCAACTATTTGTTAACTTGGCGATAAACGGATTGGAATCTATCGTTGACCCGTTGAGCGTCATATTGGTGTTCATTCTACAAATCAAATTTATTGGCCGTCCATTATGAAAGATGCGTACTACTATAGAAAAATCCCCAAATCAAGAATTGCCACATTTGACACTTTTTCCATTGGATTAGATAAACACCATATCAGTGCTCTTCTTGAATTCGACGTCACCGAGAGCAGAAAAAAACTTCACATCTTACGAAAAGATGGTATCAATATTTCTTTTAATGCCTGGCTCATTAAAGTTATTAGCGGTGTTTTACAAAAGCATCCGGATGCTGCCGCATTCTTATACAACAAAAAGAAACTGATCATCTTCAATGATATCAACATTTCATTCCTGGTAGAAAAAGAGATTGATAATAAAATGGTTCCAATTCCGGTGGTATTAAGGAAGACAAATGAAAAAAGTGCTTCTGAGATAACCACAGAAATAGAGAAGGCCAAAAACCAGGAACTTTCCGTTAAGGATATCGTCATTAATAAACAATCAGCCTTCTTTGAAAGACTCTATTATTTTATGCCTGGATTCATTCGAAAGTTAGTTTGGAGAATATTACTTCGAAATCCAAAGCTTGCATTCTCCATAATGGGGAATGTTGTGATTACCTCAGTTGGAATGATGGGAAGGATAAATGGTTGGTTTATTCATAAATCAGTTCATCCTCTTTCCTTTGGCATCGGATCTATTCTGAAAAAACCTGTTGTAGTCGGCAATGAAATAAAAATACGGAAGATCCTGAACATGACTATTCTGGTTGATCATGATGTCATTGATGGTGCACCAATGGTTAGGTTCCTCAATAACTTGACTAAAAATATCGAATCAGGAGAATTTATAAACAGCTTGTCTACATAACATGAACAACAAGGAAAATATGCTTGTTATGATGATAATTTTTCAGCTTAAGCAATGGGCCAAAAGTGTCCGTAATATTTCTGCAAGAAAAATTTTTTGACTTTACCTGAGAAGAAAATGGTTTTAAAATTTATTCGGGAAATGAGGGCTAATACTAAATTCATGGGTTGTAATTTACACCCATCTTTACGTAACTTGAAAAAAATTAAATAATCATCTATTTTCTTTATATTAAATATTTAGGGTATTTGCCCATCCCAATGTAAAATAAAATCTTTAATTAAAATAACCTGTAACACTAATCATGGAAGAAAAACAAATCCAGCAAAAGGTTAAAATGCCCTTGGGGATCAAATTCATTATTGGTTTTCATTTGTTGAACATAATAATGTGGACAATAGGACAGGGGGGAACGGTAATAGCTTATGACAGGGTAGCAAAGTGGGGGTTGCAAGATCCTCGAAGTCTTCTTGATCCGGTTATCGTTGAAGTGAACAGGGGTATCGGATTAGCCGATGTTGCTGTCATCATGCCGCTTTTTATAATTGCTGTAATTGGACTCTGGCGATTAAAATTTTTCGGAGCTGCAGCCTCGTGGATGGTGTTTGGTTTTTCAATTTACTGGCCTGCTGTCTATTGGGCCAGTCAATGGTTCTACGGGCAGGCAGGATTTAAATATCTTCCTACTCCCTTTCCGACTACTATACTCCTCTGTTTTATAGTTGGATTTTCCTTATGGGCGAGTTGGTATTTGCTCCATAATTATAAGGTGCTCAATTAACTGTATCATCTTTATATAATAAACGCATTAATCCATAATATTAAATCTGATTTGGTCTCCAGATACTATTTATCATACGAGACAATTCGAAACGGTGAAGGGACCTTTGCGGAACCTTCCTTAATTGAAGATTGGGATAATTCCCCATATTACATATTTCTTGATATGATGAAGTATTTTTGATATAAATTGGAAAAATAAGATTATGACGATCCTTGTTGCTGGTGCAAGCGGTGCTACCGGACGGTTGTTGGTAAGGCAAATGCTCAATCGAGGGCATAATGTAAAGGTGATTGTTCGGTCACCCTGGAAGTTTCCCGTACAGCGGAAGAATCATAATCACTTGTCTGTACTCATCGCTAGTATTTTGGAACTTAGCGAATCAGAGATTGCCCGGCACGTCAAAGGGTGTGATGCAGTGGCTTCATGTCTGGGACATAATCTGAGTTTGAAGGGTATATACGGGCATCCGCGCAGGCTTGTAACGGATGCTACCCGCCGATTATGCCATTCCATCAAGGCTAACAAGACAGAAAAACCAACCAAGTTTATACTAATGAACACAGTTGGCAATAGCAACCGTGATCTTCATGAGCCAGTATCGTTTGGCCAAAAGTTTATCATTGAACTTCTCCGGCAGTTATTGCCTCCACATGTAGATAATGAGAAAGCCGCAGATTTTCTGCGAACCAATGTTGGTCAAAACGACAGGATGATTCAATGGGTTGCGGTTCGTCCGGACAGTTTGACTGATGAGGAACATGTAACCGAATATGATGTATTTCCTTCACCAATTAAAAGTGCGTTTTTCGATGCAGGCAAGACCAGCCGAATAAACGTCGCTCACTTTATGGCGGATCTGATGACTGATGACGAACTTTGGAATAAGTGGAAGGGGCAGATGCCAGTGATCTATAATCGGGCATCGTCGTAACGGGGTGATAGGGCTGAATGGATAGGGAAATTATTTGACAATCAACTGGCCGGTTCCAAACAGTTTACAATAGCGGTAAGGATAATCCAGGCTGTCTGCATTCCACAAAGCCAAACTTTTATATAAAAAAATATAGTTTTTATTATAGTATAAGTTGAAAAATGAAGAAACAAGTAATTAACTTTTCTGAAAAGTTTGAGAAATTTTCCGAAAAATGGGCGCCAAAAATTATTGCCCGGCTGAATGATTATCATTTCAAATTAGTCAGGGTAGAAGGACATTTTACCTGGCATGTTCATGAAGATACTGATGAAGCCTTTATCGTCCTTGAGGGAGAATTAGGAATTGATTTGGAAGATGGAAATATAATACTCAAACAAGGTGAATTATTTATTGTTCCAAAAGGTGTCAAGCATAAACCTTTTGCTAAGAAAGAATGTAAGGTACTTCTAATCGAACCTATCGGAGTAATAAATACGGGCAATGTAATTGGAGATCAAACAGCACCCAGTGATATCTGGATCTGATGGAATACATAATATTTATTCAAACTGCCTTTTTCTGGTTTTAGCGACAACATGATACTATATTGGATTTCTTTTGGTCGCAAAATAGGAATTTCAAGTTATAAATGTTCACTACCAAAGGATCTCTCGATAGAGGACCCTGGGGAATTTGGTAAATCGAAGTCATCATGATCCCTTACAAGTAACCCTGAATGGGGAGAATTTGCCAACCCTATGATCCCGGATCTTCCCGGACCTGTTCCGGAATCTTCCGGGATAACCTTCATGCCAGTTTTAGTGTTTATTTTCCGGGCGTTTCTTTAATCATCAAAATTAAAAATTCCCATTCCAGGTACCAATTCTGAATTTAAATCCCTGTAGCAGTGTATGTTGCAGGGATTTTTTGTTTGGTATAGGAGGTATTATGAAGATGAAGGCAAATAGATTTTTTGAGATGAATCTAAATTAATCCTAATATAAATGTTTCCCAATATCAGGATATAATTTATATGTTTCAGGGTGAAACATTGGAAGGTTCGGGTTTCGGACATTTTTTCGACGGTTAAATGGTTATTTATCAGCTTGTTAGATTAGTTTTAACGATCATTCATCATCTTGTAGAGTATCAAATAACTAACAGTGAAGTAGTGATGTAATCTGTTAATATGAAAATCAGGAATAAGCATTTATGTTGTAGGGTAATAATAAAATGACATTATTATTTAAAATTCAAATACATTATTTTGGTTACATTCAGAGCTATCTAAGTATAAACTTGAAATCTTTCCTACTGTATAAGGGAGGAAACCAGTTATTTTATGTTAAACCTATTTATTTATTTGTGTTATGAAAAAATCATTTTTGCTTTTATCAATGTTATTTGTGAGCGCAATCACATTTGCTCAGGTTAGCTTTAAAATGGATGGTGGTATCCATGGAGGTTTTTCTTTTGGCGATGTCAAAATGTATGGAATCGGGGCTTCTCTGGAGCCAAAAGTATTCATTACACCGAAAATCAGTGCGGGCGCTAGATTTGAAGGAACCGCACTATTTGGTGGAAATATTACTGCAACCGGAGAGGATGTTTCTGCAAGTGTATCTTCCACTGCGGCTTTCTTAGCCAAAGGTGAATATTATACCAGTGACGAAGGGACCAGGCCATTTTTTGGAATTGGACTGGGCTATTATACGATCGGAAGTAATTCCGCCTCTACAGGAGGCGCATCCATCTCCGCCGGAAATCACTTTGGCCTGGCTCCGCAAATCGGTGTAACTTTTAATAACTTTCGACTTTCCGGTATTTATCACATCATAACCGGAAAAGACTTGCTCACTATTTCAGCTGGGGATTTTAAGGAAATCTCAAGAAATTATTTGGTCATCGAATTGGGTTTCAAGATTTTTGGATCCAATAAATAAATATATTTCCTGCCCGGCGTTCCCAGTCAGAACGCCGGGTTTCCTTTTGTTTTGCACCATTCCGGCGCAAGTGATGGCATAGGCAGTGTGGGGAAGATCACTTGTGTTTTATCTTATCCAATTAATGGCACAAGTCCTACCTCACTCAACCTCAACCCCAAGATTTGAACCAGGGTGAAACATGTGAATGTTCGGGAGATGGACAGGTTTTTAGACGAGTAAGTGGTTAGATATCAGCTTGTTACAAAAGGTTGGGATATTTTGACTTAATATGGCTGAGTAACAAATGAAATATTTAATTTTTATTGTCTTACTTTTCAATTTGACCCAAGTTATCAACAAGCTCTTGTTTTTCAATAAGAATCACTTTATTTCCCCGCTTTCCACCAATTCCCGAACCTGAGCCCGCCCAGCCTCCTTTTCATCCTGAGCTTGTCTGAGGAGAACTTTGAATTCGGGATTGTTCCATAATGGCTTGAACAGAATATCATACTGAGTAAAATAAATGGGGATAATATGGTGATCAGGGTAAAACACTTTATTCTCATAATCTCCCATCCATAAGTAGGCATATGCCAATCTGAAAAGAAGATGCGAGTAATCCCTGGGCGATCCATTGGCAGCCTGAACAGCTTTCCGGATTAGGAAGATCCCTTTCTGATAATCCTTGTTGTAAATATATATAAAGCCTAAACGCCACATGGCCCCCGTTCATCTTCTAATTCTTTATATTTTATCGCTTTTTCGCAATACCAAAAAACGCTATCCAGGTAGTTGTCTTCATTGTATTCTTCCGTCTGATTATGAAGGTCGTAATAGATTGATCCCTTTTTTGTCCACCCGAGTGCATAATTTGGATCGAGTTTTAATGCTTTATCATATTATCTCTCCGCATTCTTCCCGGCAACCGTATCTTTAAAAACCAGTACTTCCATTTTTCATCCCTGGCACGTAATATATAGTCATAGGCTGTTACATGGATAGTAGGTGGTGTGACTAATTTCTGTTTTTCCTCAGGAGTGATTACCGCGTTTAAAGCTAAAGCAATTTTGGTAGCGATATCACTTTGAAACTTGAATACTTCCTCAGTATATTTTCCATCATAATTATCAGCCCATAGATGATCACCAGTACTCCCTTTTATCAACTGGGCTGTGATTCGTGTATTAATGTAAATCTTCAAACCAAAGTGGAATAATTTAGGCTAAAGTTAAGTCATACTTTTGAACAGTTCAAAAGGTGTAATTTTCTTCTTTTTCGCATTGTTTCTTAATCGTTTGAGAACGAGGTTTGATATCCAAAGAATACAGAGATGATATTGTTAATTTAAGGATTATTGACTAATATGTAATTGAATATTTCAGTCCGGATTTTTTGTTGCTCAGTGAATTTTTAGAGACTATTCAGAACAAATACGAAAAGTATAAGATATATATCGGGAATTCTTAAATAATTAATCCCGTAGCAGAATGAATGCACTGTAGTATATAACTTCATATTATATATAGAGGGCATCATCATAGTTTCTCATACGATTTTGTCGATCCTGGTTTAAAATAGATCCGGGAATTAATTGATATTAGTCTTTGTTATGTTAAATATTTAAAAAATTTGGAAGATGAGCAGAAAAGGAATCAATCGTCGCCGGTTCATCGAAACCGCCTCAGCCGGTACCCTTGGTGCAATTACGTTAAGTGTCATGCCGAGTTGTAGTCAGACAAAAGGGAAACTGGCCATCCTCGGCGGTGAACCTGTAAGGAGTAACAAACCCTGGCCAAAATGGCCCTATTCAGATGAAAGTATTGTGGATTCGGTTGTGAAAACCACAGAAAGCGGGATCTGGTGCCGCATTCAATCAAAAACGGGTACGGTTCCAACCTTTGAGAAGGCTTTTGCTGAATTGATGGAAGCCAAGTACTGCGTTTGTGTTGGTTCCGGAACCCAGGCCCTGCATACATCTGTGGAGGCCCTGGGCATTGGTCCGGGGGACGAGATTATAACTTCTCCTTATACAGATCCTGGTACAATTGCCTCGATCCTGTCGGCTCGTGCTCTTCCCGTACTGGCGGATCTTGACCCTGAATCATTCCAACAGGATCCGGCGGATGTGGAGAGACGGGTCACCGAGAATACCCGGGCCATAATGCCGGTTCATATGATGGGTCAACCGGCCGATGTGGATAACATAATGGCCATTGCAAAAAAGCACAATCTGTTCGTTATCGAGGATGCATGCCAGACGCATCTTGCCAAACATCGCGGGAAGACGCTGGGAACAATTGGTAATCTCGGATGCTTCAGTTTCCAGGCCAGTAAAACCCTTGCCTGCGGGGAAGGCGGTGCCATAATTGGAGATGATGAGGAATTAATGGATATATGTTTTACAGTGCAGAACCATGGTACGTCACGTAGTGGGAGCACCGAGAGGATTGGCCCCAAATACCGGATGAATGAATTTGAAGCAGCCGTACTGCTAGGGCAGATGGCCAGCGTAAAAGAGAGGTTTGCCCTGCGAAACGAGAATGCCAATTACCTGTATTCAAAACTTAAAGGATTCCCGGGTGTAGTGCCGCAGAAATTATATCCCGGGACAGATAGCGGATCGTTTTACCTCTTTTCCATGAGTTATAAAAAAGAACATTTCAATAATGCGGATCGCGATACATTTTTGAAAGCAGTGAATGCGGAAGGAGTTCCGCTGGATGGTTATATCAAGATCGGCTTGCACAAAGAGAAATGGGTTGATACGATTCTGAATCAGAAAGTCTACCAGAAAATGTATTCGCCGGAAAGATTACAGAAATATCGAGAAGAGATCGATTGCCCCGTTTGTGACCAGGTATGTAAAGACATGTTGATGATCTGGGCCTCAGGGCCGCTATTGGGGACGAAAGATGACATGGATGATATCATCAATGGCATAATGAAAGTTTATGAGAACAGGGATCAGTTGAAAAATGTCTAACCTGAATAAATGGCAAAATGAGATCTGTTTTTTTTTGTAGTGTATTGGTAGCCGGGATTCTGGCATTGATCCTACTATTCGAAGCGGCTGTTAGAGCACATGATCCTTCGGATTATGAGGCCGGGGAACTCAGGCTGGCTACTTTCGACATTGATGTAACGCCCCCACTGGGCAGCCATCTTGCCTATGACACGGCAAAAAATTCATGGGATCTCGGCCTGAGGGCAAAGGGCATTGTCCTGTCCGGGGAAGGAAAACCCATTGTATTGTGCGCGGTCGACTGGATTGGAATTGCCAATGAAGGTCATGATGCTTTCTGCCAGGCCCTGGCGGATGCAGCGGGAACGGTTCCTGAAAGAGTTGCAGTGCATACGGTACACCAGCACGATGCCCCTATCTGTGATTTTTCTTCAGAACGGATTCTCAAAGAAGCCGGTCTTGATCCATTGAGTTTTAAAGGCACTTTTGCACGAGAAGTCATTCAGCGGCTGAAAAAGGCAGTTAAGATTTCAATGAACAATGCCCAGACGATAACCCATGTTGGCATGGGGCAGGCGGAGGTTTTCCAGGTAGCTTCCAACCGGCGCATCCTGGATGTGGATGGCCATGTCCGTGCCACCCGGTGGACAGCCTGCACTGACGCGGCATTGCGGGCAGAACCGGTAGGAGTAATCGATCCGATGGTATCGTTGATCAGTTTCTGGAGTGGTGAAAAGCCGGTTGCCGTATTAAGCTATTACGCCGTACACCCACAGAGTTATTACAGAACAGGTATTACGAATCCTGATTTCCCAGGTATCGCAAGATTTCTTCGTCAAATGGCTGTCCCTGAAGCATTGCATATCCATTTTAATGGTGCCGGGGCAGATGTTGGCGCTGGCAAATATAACGATGGATCGCCAGGAAATCGCCTGGTACTCGCACAACGTCTCGCTGATGGCATGAAGCGGGCGTGGGAGGGTACTGTGCGTGAACCTGTGACAGGTGATTCTGTTGGATGGGCTTTTGAACTGGTTGCTTTACCGCCAGCGGAAGACCTGAAAAAATCGGGTACAGTACTGAATAGAGAAGACCTGGTTTCGCTGTCAAACAGCCTGAGTAAAGTGGCCTGGCTGCAAAGACTGGAAAAAGGAAGGAAGATCAATATCAGCTGTCTCCGTATCGGGGATGTACGAATTGTCCATTTACCGGGAGAGCCATTTGTCAAATTCCAGCTGGAAACCAAAGCCGTTAATCCAAATTTATTTATTGCGGTGGCAGGCTATGGCGATTATGCACCCGGATACATTGGTACGGTGGATGCGTATGAACAGGGAGGATATGAAACAGGACCTGCTT
>Ga0209536_100002356_pt1 | contig 30792 bp, 34 predicted proteins | sample DeeMarSeWOR28_12_FD_187461 | JGI IMG/M metagenome (GOLD analysis project Ga0209536, IMG submission 187461) | Marine sediment microbial communities from White Oak River estuary, North Carolina - WOR-2-8_12 (SPAdes) (version 2) | ecosystem: Environmental > Aquatic > Marine > Intertidal zone >...
GATCTGTGATGAATAACTGGAGCGATGACCTAAGAAGAGACCCGCCGATCTGGGTTCAAATCCCAGTACCCCCATACCAATTAAAAAAAGGTGAAATAAAATATGGATATAATTAAAGATATGTTTAAAATCGATATTAAAAATTTTAATATATTTACAATAATATCAATTCTTTTTCTACTAGCTGGAATATTTCACTATCTATATTGGGGTGCTAGATATGGCGACTGGTTTGATATTGGTATTTATTCACTAACAATTGTATTGGTTATTCCAGGCATCATTGGAATATTGCTTACACTCAGAGAAAAAAAAGAAGAAGATTAAATATCTTTCCAGGTTAAAATTGGATTTTTTGTTGCACCTACTTCATCAACGCGTTTAACTGTTGTATTATTTGGCGCATTCTTTACTATTTCAGGATCTTCATCAGCAATTTTTATTAGTGCATCTATGTAACTATCAAGATTTTCCTTTGATTCAGTTTCAGTTGGTTCAATCATAAGTGCTTCCTTTACTATCAATGGAAAATAGATTGTTGGTGGGTGAAGACCATAATCCAAAAGACGCTTTGCTACATCCATAGCTCTGATTTCTTTTTCCTGTTTTAGTTTTTCACAGCTTAAAACAAACTCATGCTTTCTAAGTTCTTTAAAGGGCATTTCGTATCTTTTGCTATCAAGAATTTTCCTTTTCATATAATTTGAATTTAGAACAGCTATTTCAGATACCTCTCTTAAACCATCTCCACCCATCAAAGTAATGTAAATATAAGCCTTTAAAAGTACCAAGAAATTTCCATAAAAACCTTTGATTTTACCAATTGATTCAGGTGCATTATAATCAAAGAAATAACTTTCATTTTTCTTTACAATTCTTGGTACTGGCAAGAACTTCTCAAGTTTTATTTTAACACCAACCGGACCACTACCCGGTCCTCCTCCACCATGAGGTGTGCCAAATGTTTTATGTAAATTCAAGTGAACTATATCAAATCCCATATCACCAGGTCTTGCTTTTCCCATGATAGCATTTATATTTGCACCATCATAATATAAAAGGGCACCTGCTTTATGAACCATTTTTGATATCTCAAGGATATCAGATTCAAAAATACCTAATGTATTAGGATTAGTAAGCATAAAACAAGCAGTATTATCAGATAGTGCTTTTTCAAGCATTGATAGATCAACTGTTCCATTTTTATTTGAAGGAATCTCAATCAGTTTATATCCAGCCATTGTGACACTTGCAGGATTTGTTCCATGAGCTGTATCAGGTAAAATAACCTCGTTACGTTTTTCATCATTGTTGAATTTATGATAGGCTTTTGTAAGAAGCATACCTAAAAACTCACCCTGTGCACCTGCCGCTGGTTGTAAAGAAAAATAATCCATACCAGATATTGTACAAAGCATTCTCTCAAGTTCAAACATCACCTCAAGATTTCCCTGAACAGTTGAAATGTCTTGACATGGATGAGTATAAGAAAAATTATCCCAACTAGCAATGTCTTCGCAAATCTTAGGATTATATTTCATAGTGCAGGAACCCAATGGATAAATGCCTGAATCCACTCCATAGTTCATTTGACTTAGACGATGAAAATGTCGAACGAGTTGGGTTTCATCAAGGTCAGGTATATTAATTTTATTTGTTCTTTGTAAAGATGCAGGGATTGAAGGATTTGGTTTAACTGTACCCTTAATAATATGGGTTAGCTCATTGAGCAGAGGTTCATTATATTTAGCAGACCTATACATTGGATATCACCTTGAGCAATTTGAATAATCTATCAATATCTGTATCACTATGAACCTCAGTTATACCAAAAAGCATGCAATTATCAAGCTTTGGAAACTGATTTTTTATTTCAAAGCCACCTAGAATACCATTTTCACGTAGTTTTTTATTAAGAATTTTAATATTTCCCTCATATTTAATTACAAATTCATTGAAATGAACACCACTAAAAACTTTTTTGAAAGCATCAATTGAACAGATTTTTTTTGCTAATTTCTGTCCGTTTTCAAAATTAATTTTACTTAATTTTTCCAATCCATCATTTCCAAGCCATGATAGATAAGTAACTGTTGCCAAAGCACATAATCCCTCATTTGTGCAGATGTTGCTAGTTGCTCTTCCACGTCTAATATGCTGTTCTCTTGTTTGAAGAGCCATACAAAAGGCACGATTTCCATCACTATCTTTAGTTAAACCAATAATTCGTCCAGGCATCTGACGCAGGAATTCTTTTTTACAAGCAAAAATACCTAAGCTGCTCCCTCCAAAACTAATTGGATTACCTAGAGCTCTTCCTTCACCAATTACAATATCAGCTCCATAATCTCCAGGGCTTTTTGTAATACCTAGTGAAATAGGATCGACTCCAACTACAAAAAGAGCACCAGTATCTTTTGCAATTTTTGCTATTTTATCAACTTCGTCTTCAAAAATTCCAAAGAAATTTGGATTTTCAATGTAAATACCTGAAGTATTTTGGTCAACAGATTTTTCTAATTGCTTTATATCGATTTTTCCTGTTTTATTATCAAAGGGTATCTCTTTTATCTCAATATCTGCTCCTTTTACATAGTTACTTAAAACAGATTTTTTATCATAAGAGATATTTTCTGGAATCACAAATGTTTTTTTTCTATTAATTCTTGTACACATCAAAGCAGCTTCGCCTACAGCAGTCACACCATCATAAAGCGAACAGTTTGCGATATCCATACCAGTTAATTCTGCTATGATACTTTGATACTCAAACATAGCCTGAAGAAATCCTTGACTAGCCTCAGATTGATAAGGAGTATAAGAGGTATAGAACTCAGAACGAGATATTATTGATTTTACAAATGATGGAATATAATGTGGTTTTATTCCTCCACCTAGAAAACTAGTGATTTCATTTAGGGATTTATTTTTACAAGCAATATTCCTAAGTTTTTTTTCTGTATATTGTTGAGATAATCCATCTGATAATTCTATATTATTGATTAAGATTTTTTTAGGGATATCTGAAAATAAAGAATTAATGTCGTTCACTCCAATTTCTTTAAGCATAATCTCTTTTGTTTTTGAATTTGGAATGAACTTCATAAAATCCCAACCACGTTATCAAGAATACATTAAAGAAACTTATTATGAAATCTTTATATCGTTTGATTTAATTTCAAATCCATGGTTTACTACCTTTTTAAAGACCGAATTGATAGAAAGGTGCAAATCGGTAAAATTATCTGCTTAGCAAGATCATATAAGAAACATGCTCAAGAAATGAAATCGGAAATAACTGAGGATCCTATTTTTTTTCTTAAACCAACAAGCGCTGTGATATTTGATGGTGGATCGATTATAGTTCCTAAGATGTCTAATTGTTTACATCATGAAGTAGAACTTGGTGTTGTTATCGGTAAAAAAGGTAAAAACGTGTCTCAAAAAGAGGCTCTGAACTATGTTTTAGGATATCTAGTTGCTCTAGATATTACAGCCAGAGATATTCAATCAGAAGCTAAAAAGAAAGGTTTTCCTTGGGATATTGCAAAGGGTTTTGATACATTTGCCCCAATAAGTCATGTTGTTTTAAAAGAAAAGGTAGCTAATCCAAACAACCTTGATATTTCTCTAAAAGTTAATAAAAAGATAAAACAAAATTCAAACACAAGTAATATGATCTATTCAGTTGAACGGATAATTGAATTTATCTCTCAGATAATGACTCTTGAAGAAGGTGATTTAATTTTGACAGGTACACCTGAAGGTGTAGGTGAGATAGTTAATGGTGATATTTTAGAAGCACAACTTGATAAAATTTGCTCCTTAAAAGTTAATGTAAAGTAATTTTGGAAAACGTTTTAAGTATTAATCATATTGCCAGAATACATTTATTATTCGGAGGAGGCATAATCATATGAAAGAAGTTGTAATAGTATCAGGTGTAAGAACAGCTCAAGGTAAATTTTCTGGTGCTTTAAAGAATTTTTCTGCCCCACAACTAGGAAGCATTGCTATTAAAGAAGCAGTAAAAAGAGCTGGGGTAAAACCAAAAGATGTTAACGAAGTCATAATGGGATGTGTAGTTCCCGCAGGTCTTGGCCAAAACGTAGCAAGACAGGCTGCAATTGGAGCAGGAATTCCTTATGAAGCTGGTGCTCTTCATATCGATAAAGTTTGTGGATCTGGTCTGAAGGCAATAATACTTGCTACTCAAGCAATAAAGTGCGGAGATGCAGATATTATTGTAGCAGGGGGTATGGAAAGTATGACCAATTGTCCATATTCACTTCCAAAAGCTCGTTATGGTTACCGACTGTTTGATGGAAAAATTGTTGATTTAATGGTTCGTGATGGACTTTGGGATGTTTATAACGATTATCATATGGGAAATACTGGGGAGGTAATAGCTGAAAAATACAAAATTTCAAGAAATGATTGTGATAAGTTTGCTCTTGAAAGTCATAAAAAGGCAGCACGAGCTACAGAAAAGGGTTGGTTTAAAGATGAAATAACTCCAATTGAAATCAAACAGAAAAAAGGAGATCCAATAAAATTTGATAATGATGAAGGTATAAGAGCTGATACAACACTTGAAAAACTTGCAAAACTTCCTCCATTTTTTAAAAAAGACGGTGTTGTAACCGCGGGTAATGCATCTCAAATAACTGATGGAGCATCTGCAGTGGTTGTTATGAGCAAGGATAAAGCAAAAGATTTAGGAATCAAATCCTTAGCAACAATAAAAGGATATAACACCTACGGTGTAGAACCAGCATTAGTTATGGCAGCACCCATTCCTGGTGTGAAAGCCTTAATGAAAAAAATGAAACTAACAGTTGATGATATAGATTTATTTGAGCATAATGAGGCTTTTTCATCTGCATCTGTTGGACTTATTAAAGAAGTAGGAATTCCCGAGAAGAAATTCAATGTTCATGGGGGTGCTGTTGCATTGGGTCATCCAATCGGAAGTAGTGGTTCTCGCATTCTAATAACACTTATGTATGCTATGAAGCATCTTAATAAAAATCGAGGTTTGGCTACGATTTGTCTGGGTGGAGGAAATGCTGTTTCAATGGTTATTGAGAGGTGAAGAGAAATGGCTATAAAAAAAATTGGTGTAATAGGCGCAGGTCAAATGGGTCATGGTATCACCCTTGTTGCTGCTAAAGCAGGTTTTGATGTAATACTAAGAGATATTAAAGATGAATTTGTTCAAAAGGGACTAAAGAACATCAATCGTTTCCTTGATAAAAGTATTGAAAAGGGAAAAATGACACCTGATGATAAAAAAAAGATAGTTACCCATATATAGGGGTCTACCAAGCTTGAAGATCTAAAAGATGTTGACTTAATTATTGAAGCAATTTTTGAAAATATAGAAATTAAGAAGGATTTGTTCAAAAATCTTGATAAGATCTGTAAAAAAGATGCCCTTTTTGCATCTAATACTTCAACAATTCCAATCACCGATCTTGCATCGGTAACAAGTAGACCTGAACATTTTATAGGAATGCATTTCATGAATCCAGTTCCTATAATGAAACTTGTTGAAGTTATTCGCGGTATAAGAACCGATGATGCAACAACAAAAACAATTAAAGAACTTGCTGAGAAGATGGGAAAGATACCTGTTGAGGTTAATGATGGACCAGGATTTGTATCAAACCGTGTGTTGATACCAATGATAAATGAAGCAGTGTATTGTTTAATGGATGGAACAGGTACAGCTGAAGCAATTGATAATGTTATGAAACTTGGAATGAACCATCCGATGGGTCCACTGGAACTTGCTGATTTAATTGGTCTTGATGTATGTCTTGATATAATGAATGTTCTTTATGAAGGATTTAATGACTCAAAATACAGACCTTGTCCTCTTTTAAAAAAGATGGTTCAAGCAGGATATCTTGGTAGAAAAACAGGCAAGGGCTTTTATGATTACAATAAGTAGGTGATTAAATTATGGCTTATAAAAATCTAATACTTGAAAAAAAAGATAGCATAGGTTTCATAAAAATCAACAGACCTCAAGCATTAAATGCATTAAATAAAGATACCCTAAATGAACTATCAAAAGCTGTTGATGAACTTGATAAAGATAGTAAATTAAAAGTTGTAATTCTGACTGGAGTTGGTGATAAAGCATTCATCGCAGGTGCTGATATTAAACAGATGGCAGATTTAACATCACTAGAAGCAAAAGAATTTTCAAAACTAGGACATGACACCCTTAATAAAATTGAATATTCAAGATTGATATTTATTGCAGCAATTAATGGTTATGCACTTGGTGGAGGGTGTGAAACATTAATGGCATGTGATATAGCAATTGCAGCAAAAAGTGCAAAAATCGGTCAACCAGAAATAAATCTAGGAGTCCACCCGGGATTTGGTGGGACACAAAGGTTACCAAGACTTGTTGGTAGAATGAAAGCAAAAGAACTGATGCTAACAGGTCGAAATATCGATGCAAATGAGGCATATGAAATGGGACTTGTAAATATGGTTGTGGATGATGACAAATTAATGGAAACTGCTGAAAAAATAGCAGGTAAAATTTCAAGTAAATCAGGTATTCAAACAAATTTTGTAAAAGAACTAGTCAATAAAGGTGCTGATATTGACTTAAACTCTGCCCTTTCCCTTGAGATATCATACTTTGCATCTAGTTTTTCAACTCGTGATCAAAAAGAAGGAATGAAGGCCTTTATTGAAAAAAGAAAACCAGAATTTAAGGGAAAATAATATTATTTATTTCAGTATCTTACCAAGAATTTCATCTGCAACAGTATAAGGATCAACTTTTTTCTTACTTATTTGGTCAATCAATGACTCAACCTTATCCTTAAATATTGATTCATCAAAAATAAGATTCATTAATCGTTTTCTTATAATTTCAATGAGTTCAGCTTCATATCGTTTTTTACGCTGAGCTTCAAACATCTTTGTATTTTTTAGATAATTTTTATGATTTTCTATTTCATTAACAAGTTCTACAATTCCTTTCGATTGCTTTGCAATTGTTGTTAGAACCGGTATTTTTCTATCCTTTTCTGAACATGTTATGTCAATTAAGCTTTCAATTTCAGCAACAGCTTGTTCAACCCCTGGTCTATCAGCTTTATTTACTACGTAAATATCTGCAATCTCCATTATACCTGCTTTGATTGTTTGAATAGAATCACCAAGCCCGGGAACCAAAGTTACAAGAGTAGTATCTGCAAGTTTTATTACATCAACTTCTGCCTGACCAACACCAACTGTTTCAACAAAAATAATATCTTTTCCAGAAGCATCAAGGATTTCAACAACGTCATAAACAGCACTAGTAAGACCACCTAACATTCCACGGGTTCCCATGCTACGAATAAATACTCCCGCATCTGTTGCAAGTTCCATCATTCTAATGCGGTCACCAAGCAGCGCTCCACCACTAAATGGACTAGTTGGATCAATTGCAATTATTCCAACTTTTAAACCTTTTTTTCTATATTCTCGGCTTAGTTCAAAAATAAGAGTACTTTTACCACTGCCCATAACACCAGTTATTCCAATGACATGTGCATTTCCTGTTTTTGGATGTATTACTTTCATAGCATTTGCTGCAATTGGATCATTATTTTCGGCAAGTGTAATTAACCTGGCAATTGATCTAGAATCACCCTTTAAGACATTACTTGTAATATCATTCATCGTTTCACATTTTTCTTAATAAAATTTACAATCTCATCACAGTGAGTCCCAGGACCAAAGATACCTGATACTCCTGCTTTTTTTAATTTTGGTGCGTCCTGTTCAGGAATAATTCCGCCACCAACTACCAATACATCCTGCATACCTCTCTGTTTCAAAAGTTTAGTAACATCAACAAACAATGTCATATGTGCACCAGATAAAAGACTTAAACCGATAACATCAACATCTTCTTGAATTGCTGTTTCAACAACCATATCAGCGGTCTGATGTAGACCGGTATAAATAACCTCCATACCTGCATCACGTAATGCCCGAGCAACAACTTTTGCTCCACGATCATGACCATCAAGACCAGGCTTTGCAATAAGAACTCTAATCTTTCTCTCCATATTTTTTCCTCCTAATATATCGCAGGTTCCTTATATTCTCCAAAGACATCTCTTAAGACTTGGCAAGTTTCACCAAGGGTTGCATATGAATGAACACAATCAAGGATATAAGGCATAAGGTTTTCATCACCCATAGCTGCTTTTCTGAGTGCAGAAAGGTTTTTTTCAACCTTTTGATTGTTTCTTTCTTTTCTTAGTTTTTTAAGTCTATTAATCTGACGTTCTTCACCTTTTTCATCCATTTGAAGGATTGGTATTTCTACTGGTTCATCCATTTGATAATCATTAACCCCAACAACAATCTGCTTTTTCTCTTCAATTTCTTTTTGATATTTGTAAGCAGCATTTGCAATTTCTCTTTGATAAAATCCTTTTTCAATTGCAGGAAGAACGCCTCCTAATTTGTCCACTTTATCCCAATACTGATAGGTTTCTTCCTCCATTTTATCAGTTAGCCACTCAATATAGTATGAGCCACCAAGCGGGTCAACTGTATCTGTAACTCCGCTCTCATGAGCAATAATCTGTTGAGTTCGAAGAGCTATTCTTACTGCTTTCTCAGATGGAAGCGCTAATGCCTCATCCATTGAATTGGTATGAAGCGATTGTGTACCGCCAAGAACTGCTGCTAATGCTTGAATTGTTACACGGGAGATATTAATCTCAGGTTGCTGAGCAGTTAGACTGCAGCCAGCAGTTTGAGTATGAAATCTCATAAGAAGTGATCGTGATTTTTTTGCTCCAAGTCGTTTAAGTTCTTTGGCCCATATGCGACGAGCAGCTCGGTATTTTGCAATTTCTTCAAAAAAATCGTTATGAGCATTAAAAAAGAAGCTAAGTCTTGGTGCAAAATCATCTATTTTTAGCCCGCGTTTCATAGCCCATTTAACATACTCAACTCCATCACCAACAGTAAAAGCAAGTTCCTGAACTGCAGTGGACCCTGCTTCACGTATATGATATCCGCTGATACTTATTGTATTCCATTTTGGAACCTCTTTATAGCCAAATTCAAATGTATCAACAATAAGTCTCATACTAGGTTCTGGTGGAAAGATAAAAGATTTTTGAGCAATATATTCTTTTAAGATATCATTTTGGATTGTACCACCGATTATCCTTCTATCTATTTTACGATTTTCGGCATTTGCTATATAAAATGCCCATACAATTGCAGCAGGACCATTAATTGTCATTGAAGTAGTTACCTTATCAATTGGAATTCCACTAAAAAGAATCTCCATATCTTCAAGTGAAGATATTGCCACACCGCATTTACCAAATTCCCCTCTTGACATTTTATGATCAGTATCATATCCATATAGAGTTGGATAATCAAATGCTACACTAAGACCTGTTTCACCATGGTCAAGTAAATATTTATATCGTTTATTTGTCTCTTCGGCAGAGCCAAATCCAGAAAATTGACGAAAGGTCCATAAACGACCCCTATATTTTGTTGGATGAATACCACGTAAAAATGGATATTCTCCGGGAAAACCAATATCTTTAATATAATCTAAATGAGCAATATCATCAGGTGTGTAGATATTTTTTATTTCATTCCATGACAAATTCTCAAACTTTTTCTTTCGTTCAGGATGTTTTTTAACATGATTTGAATAAATGTCTTTAAGCCATTTATCTTTATGTTGTTTTATCTTTTCTAATTCTTTTTCATCAAACATTTTATCCCCTTATCACCTAGAAATCAATACCTTTACGAGCTTTAAAACCTTGTTGATATGGATGCTTAATCTCAAGCATTTCTGTTACAACATCTGCAATTCTGACCAGTTCAGGGTGAGCATATCTGCCAGTTAAAACAAGTTCAAGTTTTTCTGGCTTTTGTTCTATTAATTTTATAACATCTTTTAGGGATATTAGGTTATAATCCACTGCAACATTTATTTCATCAAGAATGACCATATCATATTTACCATTGTTTATTACGTCTTTTGCATGTAAAAAACCCTTTTGAGCAAGATCAATATCAATTTGCTCAGGATTTTCCTTTGATACAAATTCATCACGACCATATTGAGAAAAAGTAAAAGATGAGATTTTATCAATTGAGTTTAGCTCATTATAATTCCTACCTTTCATAAATTGTATCATATAAACCTTTAAACCTGCTCCTGCAGCACGAAGACCTAACCCCAAGGCAGCAGTTGTTTTACCTTTACCAGGACCTGTATAGAGATGAACATATCCTTTTTCCAAAGAAATCCCCTTTCGGTGAATTAAGTAGGCCATTATATTTTTTTCTTTTAGCTTTAAAAAAATTTTAGAATAGAAAATACAATAAAATGTATAACCAGCATTAAATTCTAAAAAGGAAAAATAATTAAAGGACTTTAGACATTGGTAAAAAGCGGTGCATATCATGGTTAACAAAATAATGATTGTAGATGATGATCCTAGTATAAACTACACAATTAAAAAAGGAATAGAGGGACTGGATTCTAATTATAAAATAATTACTGTGGAAAGTGGAAAAAAATGTCTCGATTTTCTAGAAAAAAACCAAATCCCTGATCTGATTATTTTAGATATAATGATGCCTGAATTGAGTGGATGGGAAACCTTTCAAAAGATAAGAGAAAAACTAACAAGTGATAAATTACCAATTATATTTCTAACAGCAAGAAAAGATCAAGTAGCTGAAAAAGCTGGTGGTTTTCTTGGAGAAGATTATATTGAAAAACCTATTAAAATCGAAGAGCTTTTAGAAAGAATCGAAAGGGTTTTAGATAGGACTCAACAAAAACCATAATACAAGTAGATTTAGAAGAATTGGATTATATAATAGAATTAAACCATATTAAGGAGTATCTAATGAGGGCGGAAAATTCAAAGAAAAAAATTATAGATCCTGATTGGATCAATGAAATTGCTGAAGCATTATTAGATATTAATATAAATGAATTATCAGAAAAACAAAAAAGAATGCTTAGAGACTTATATTTAGAAAATTTAAAGAATGGTTTGAAACCAAAAGAATCGATTAATAATGCATTACAAATAGTTAGATGTTTTAAAACATAGATTTTTTGAATTTTTTTTTATATACTTCCATATCGTAACATTTATGTTATGTAATTTAATTCCCACCCCCATGAAACTAGAATTAAATGATCAACAAAAGATGATACAGAAAATGGTAAGAGAATTTGCAGCAAAGGAAATTGCACCTGTAGCTGCAGAACTGGACAAGAAAGAGGAGTATCCAACTAAAATTCTTGGAAAAATGGCTAAACTAGGTCTTCTTGGAACTATTATTCCCACTGAATATGGTGGTGCTGGTCTTGATACGATTAGTTATTCAATTGTTGTTGAAGAAATATCCAGAAAATGTGCATCAACTGGTGTTATAACATCAGTTCATAACTCACTTGTTGCCTGGCCAATTATGAAATACGGGACAGATGAACAAAAAAAGAAGTATCTTCCAAAACTTGCAAAAGGGGAAGAAATTGGTGCTTTTGCAGGAACAGAACCTAATGCGGGTTCAGATCTTGGAGCAATGAAAACAACAGCTGTTCTCAAGGGTAATAAATATATAATAAATGGAGATAAAACTTTTATTACAAGTGGTCCTGAGGCAGGAATAATAATAATTTTTGCAGTAACAGACAAAAATGCTGGATCAAAAGGAATAAGTGCATTTATTGTAGAAAATGGCTTCAAAGGTTATAAAGTTGGAAGTATTTTTGAAAAACTTGGAATTAATGCTTCAAAAACCTCAGAACTATTATTTGAAAATATGGAAGTTCCCAAAGAAAATCTTCTTGGGAAAGAAGGTGAAGGGTTTAAAATTGCATTAGCTACTCTTGATGGTGGACGTATTGGGATTGCTGCACAGGCAGTCGGTATTGCCCAAGCAGCACTTGATGAAAGTATTGAATACTCAAAGCAAAGACAACAGTTTGGTAAACCTATCGCACAGTTCCAGGCTATTCAATGGTTGATTGCAGATATTGCAACAAGAATTGAAGCATCAAGATATCTAGTGTATAATGCATCTTATCAAAAGGATCTAGGTAATAGATTTAGTAAGGAAGCTGCAATGGCAAAACTCTTTGCTTCTGAAACAGCAGTCGATGCAGCAATCAAAGCTGTTCAGATACATGGTGGATATGGTTATACAAAGGAGTATACCGTTGAACGTTTGTTTAGAGACTCAAAAATTACTGAAATATATGAGGGGACCTCTGAAGTCCAGCGTATGGTAATAGCTGCAAGTCTTCTTAGATAATAATACAACTAGGTGAAATAATATGGGGGAGTTCAACTACGAAAAGCAATATCAGAAATGGAAATGGAACATTTCTGATGATTATAACATTGGCTATGATTGCATAGATAAACATACTAAAACTCATAAGAAAAACAAGGTAGCCTTGTACTGGGAAAACGATATTGGGGAAACAGATAAATTTACTTATAATGATATGAAAAATCTTACAGATAAATTTGGAAATGTATTAAAAAATCTAGATTTTAAAAAAGGTGATAGATATCTTATTAGACTTCCAAATATCCCTGAGTTTCATATTTCATTTCTTGGTGGAGCAAAAATTGGAGCAATTCCAATTCCATCAAGTATTATGTTCAGAGCCCATGAAATAGAGTATAGAATTAATGATAGTGGCTCAAAAGCAGTAATTACTACATCAAAATATGTAAAAGCGGTAAATGAAATCAAAGATAAATGTCCTACATTAAAAAATATTATAATTGTCGACGATGCATATGATGACCAGTTGTTGTATCAAGATTTAATGGACAAAGCCTCAAGGAATTTAGATATTGAACCGACAAAAAGAGAAGATATGGCATTTTTTTGTTATACCTCTGGAACAACTGGAGATCCAAAAGGGGCGGTTCACCTACATCGATGGGTTCCAGGTAATGATCCAAGTGTATTGTTATGGCAGCAAGCAAAAGAGGATGATTTACTTGCTCATACTGGGGATTTAAACTGGATTTTTCCACTGGGAAATGGTTTTTTATACCCGTGGAGACATGGATTTTCAACATTTATTTATGATGGAAGGTTTAATCCACAAAAATGGTTTGAATTAATAGATAAATACAAAATTACAAATCTTGCATCTGTCCCAACTGCATATCGAATGTTTGTAGCAGTAAATGATGCTGAGAAAAAATATGATTTATCCTCTCTTAACCATTGTATATCTGCAGGAGAGCCTCTTAATCCAGAGATTATCAAAATATGGAAAAAGCGATTTGGTCTTGATATTTTCGATGGGATTGGTATGACAGAAATCATGGTTTATCTTTCAAACTTTGAGGGCATGAAGTTAAAACCAGGTTCCTGTGGTAAACCTCAACCCGGGAAAATTTGTGAAATTGTTAATCATCAGGGAAGGGTGCTTCCCCAAGGTAAACCTGGAATACTTGCAATAAAAAAAACTGATCCAGGTTTATTTAAAGAATATTGGAATAAACCTGATAAGACAAAAAAGAGTTTTAAGAACGGCTGGTTCCTAACTGGTGACATCCTTTATAAGGATGAGGATGGATATTTTTGGTTCAGCGGACGTGATGATGATCTAATAATGGCAGCTGGATATCGTATTTCACCTTTTGAAGTTGAATCAGCAATTATTTCTCATCCTGAGGTTTTGGAATGTGCCGTTGTGGCAAGTCCTGATAAATTAAGAGGTGTAATTGTTAAAGCATTTGTTATTCTTCATAATAAGACAAAAGCCTCTGATAATCTTATTAAGGAAATTCAGGAGCATACAAAGATGGTTGCTGCTCCGTATAAATATCCACGTGAGATTGAATTTGTTGATGAATTACCAAAAACACAGAGTGGTAAAATTAAAAGGAAGGAATTAAGAGAGTTAGAAAATGAAAGAAAAATTGGAGGTATGAAATAATTATGAACATAATTGTGTGTGCAAAGCAGGTTATTGATATATCTGAAATGAAAATTGATTCAAGTACAAAAAAACCTATTTTACAGGGAGTTCCTCAAAAAATAAGTGATATAGATAAAAATGCAATGGAAGAAGCAATAAAGATTAAAGAAAAACATGGTGGAAAAATTACAGTATTAACTATCGGACCAGCTAATGCAAAAGAAAGAATAAAAGAACTTTTAGCAATGGGTGCTGATGAAGGAGTTTTGGTCACAACATCTGATTATATAGATTATTATATGACAGCGGTTTTACTTGCTGAAGCTGTTAAAAAGATTGGAAATTACGATATTATCCTTTGCGGTGAAGCATCTGTTGATTTATTTTCAGGTCAAATCGGTCCTAGACTTGCTGGTCTTTTAAATATACCACAATTAACCTATACACTTAATGCAACCGTTGAAAAAGATAAAATTACTGCTGAACGAAATATGGGCGAAATGGCAGTTACAACAGAGTCAACATATCCAGTATTAATTACTGTTACAAAAGAAATTAATGAGCCACGACTACCCAGTCTTATGCAAATTTTAGGTGCAGCAAATAAACCAATCAATGAATGGACAGCTGATTCACTTAGCAGTGGTTTAAAACCTTTGGTTGAAACTGTTGAATTAAAAGGTGTTCCAATGGAACGTAAAAACATAATTTACAAAGACGATATTGATGAATCAATAATCAAACTTGTTGATAGTCTTGCAAAAGAAGGAGTCATCGGAGGTTGAAAGAATGGTTCTAGTATATTCGGATAATAAAAAAATCACCATTGAAATGCTAAGCAAGGCATCTGAAATTGCCAAAGAACAAAAAAAGAAGGTAACAGCTGTACTCATTGGAAAAACCGATGAAAAACAGGCAAAAGAATATATTTCTTATGGTGCAGACCAAGTATTTATCGTTGAAACAGATTTGAAATCATTCAAAGCAGAAGAATACACTGATATTTTATCAAATATTGTCAAAGAAACAAAAGTCGAAACAATTTTTATTGGTTCAAATAAGAATGGTAAAGAGCTTTCAGCTCGATTAGGTGGAAAACTAAATGCTGGATGTGTTGTTGATTCAAATAATATTTACATAAAAAACGGTAAAATATTTGCAGAAAGAATAGTCTATAGTGGTAATGCAATTGCTGTTGAACAGTTTAACTCAACTCCTGCAATAATAACAATACCTTCAAAAGCATTTGATCCAATGAAAAAAGATGAAGGCCGTAAAGGCGAAATTATCAAAAAGAAAGTGGATACTGAAAAATCAAAATCTAAAATTTTAAAGGTTCAGGAGATGAAAGCAGAAGGTGTAAATGTTGAAGATGCAGAAATTATTGTTTCATGCGGCCGTGGTTTTAAAAATAAAGATGATATAAAACTAGTAAGTGAACTTGCAAATGTTCTAAAGGGAAAAACTGTTGGTTGCAGCCGTCCTATAGCTGCTGATCTAAAATGGCTATCTGAGGATCACTGGATTGGACTTTCAGGTCATAAGGTTAAACCAAAACTATACATTGCTGCAGGAATCTCAGGTCAGATACAGCATATCGCAGGAATGCGTGATTCAGGAATTATTGTTGCAATAAACAAAGATCCTGATGCACTTATATTCAAATCTGCAGACTATGGAATAGTTGGAGATCTTTATGAGATACTTCCTAAGCTTACCAATGCAGTTAAAGAAAAAATAGGCTAAAATCTTCTTATAATTTTATATATTACAATGCAGGGAGTTGATAATTATTACTAGAGATAAAGATAAAGCACTTCTAAATGAGATACCAAAAGATAAAATTGATGAATTTATTTTTATGCATTTAAGAAACATGTGGACTGTTGATGGGCTTTATTATCTAGGAATAGAAGAAAAATTAGGAACTGAAACTGCAACTGAAATTGACAGAAAAGTATGGGAAGTAATGGGAAAAATTGAAGCAAGAAAAATTAAAGATTTTTTCAATTTCAAAAAAAACGATATTACAACTATGATGAAAGCTTTACAATATTCAGGGTGGGCACTTGATCTTGAAGATAAAGAGATAATAGTTGAAAAAAACAGAGGAGTTATCAGAAATATCAAATGTCGCGTTCAAAATACTAGACTTAAAAAAGGGCTTATCGAGTTTGGTTGTAAACCTGTTAGATGGGGTTTTTTAAAAGCCTTTGCTAAAGAGTTTAATCCTGATATTGTTGTTAATTGCAAGATATGTCCACCAGATAAGCATCCTAAAGATTTATGGTGCGAATGGGAATTTACACTGAGTAAAAATTCCATAAAATGAAAAAAATATCATTACTTAGATTTGAGATTACTCATCTATCGGTCTTATTTGTAATATTTAAAAACTAAAAAGAACGATATGATAATAAAAATTTGGTTAAACCGGACAAAATAATTTGTACGGGCTCTCTCTATTCGGGACAAACATGATTTAACAGTAGAAACAAAAAGATAAAAATGATGAAGAAAAAATATTATTTATTAACCTGTTTTGTTCTATAGATATTGTATCCTCCGATAATAAATAAAAATCCAATGATAGTGATTAATAATACTCCGATAATTACTGCTGTATTAGTAGATAAGAAGCCAAATAACATACTAAATAGTGCAATCAATCCTATAATAAAAAATGGTATTCCAGCGATAAAGGAACCCAATACTATGTGTTCTCCTATAACCTTTCCACCCTGCACTCCAGATTCACTTAAATATTTATCTGACATTATAACAGTATTATCCTCCTTTAATGTCTTTTTATTCATATTCTTCTTTCCTCCCTACACTATATATTCTAATCAGATACATGGTATATAAATCTATAAGATTATAAGATAGTAAGTCTTTGGAGGAGGAGTTTTAATATGTTGGTATATACAAATATACTCTGGGTTACAGAGTTATTTGAAGATTGCTTAATGAGTTCTTGATTTTGAGTTGCTTCGTTAACCTGATTTATTGAAACATCAGGTACATCACCATATGGCTCCATCAATGGGTATCTATCCTTGTTTAATATAAAATAAGGACGTATCCAATAAGGACTATCTCCTATGCCATCATCGTCTTTATCTTTTCCTTTATAATTATCCCAATAATTACCCTCTGAGTTATCATCCCAGATGTTATCACCCCAATTTCTTGCATTATAACCGTTTTTGATAAAGTTGTTATGATAGATTTTATTATCAGAAGCACCTTCAATAAGGTCACCAACAAAGATAAAGATTCCTTCAGAATTATACATTATGTTGTTTTCATAGATATTATTATCAGATGCACCTCCATTATAACCCCTTATGTATATCCCTTTGCCATTATTAATAAAATTATTTTGATAGATATTATTGTATCCCGAACTCAACCAATCCTCATGGTATATACCAACGTTATTTTTCGTGATATTATTTTGAAAAACATTAATAAATTCACAATAATCTAAAAAGACACCGTAAACATTATTTGTGATAGTATTACTGCATATATCGCCATATTCGTAGTTTATGGATAATGACTGATACTCATGCTCGTCTGGATGAACACTAGGCCCTGCTTGAATGCCAATAACGTTATTTTTAATTATATTTCCATAGACTGAGTTGGCATATATTTCTACAAAATAAATCCCACGGAAATTATCATTAATAATATTATTTGAAATATTATTATTGCAACAATCATAATTATATGCTTCTATCATTATCCCAGCATAAGTGTTATCCTTAATTGTACAATTTCGGATAAGGTTCCCATGGGATGAGCCGATGATTAATATGCCGATATCTAGTCCAGAAGAATCAATGTTTTCAATAGTACAATTATTACAATCGTAAATTTCTATACCTTTTTTGTTGTTATATATATTATTTTTATAGATTTTATTGTAGTTTGAATCATATCTAATTTCATTAGAACCATTCATAATTGTAAAACCAGAAACAAAAATATTAGAAGTTAAAGAAGATATTTTAACAACTGAACAAATGCTATCATTTCCAATAATAACAGTAGTATCTCTGTTCTCACCAATAAGTTTGATTGATTTATCTATTACTATACTCTCCCAATAAGGAGCTGAATCATCATAGACAAACACCGTATCACCATCAACTGCATCATCTATTGCATCCTGTATTTTGCTATAATTACCTGATCCACTTCCACCAACATAAAGAGTATTACCTCTATATAAAAATGTTCTAGTAGAATGTTCTATTTGAATACCAATGTTACTATATGCTGAATTTATAGGAAAAAGTAGCATAACAGATACGAGAAAACCTGCTAACAGAATTTTCTTAAATAACTTAATCTGCATATCTTGTTTTCCTCCCTAATTCTCATATTCTAATCAGATACATGGTATATAAAACTATAACACAGCAGAAACTATAGTAATCAGCATCAGACTTATCATAAAGGATGATTAAAAGGGACAATTAAATTTAATTATTAAATCATATGTTATTTTTAAAAGTATATAACCAATTCCTCCAGTACTCCAGTATAAATTCATTAGGATCAATAATTGAGCTCCTAAAATAGCACATAATATTTCAGGATAATCATTCCCTTCACCACAATCACAGTCATCATTAGATTTAATATCTGTCCCATTTATTTCTACAAAAGCTGAAAGCCCTGCTTTATTAATAGCCTCAAACTTGAAAACACAATTTTTAAGAGCTTTGCTCCATCCAATTATAAATAGATACTCAGGTGGTCCTGGACCACCAGGAACAGTATCTTGAAGCTTATCGTTAATATAATACTCTACTCTGTCAATACCACTTTCAGGGTCATAAGCTTCACAGGTAAATTCAACATACCATGTACCATTAAACTTGTATGTTTCCCATGTAACATCTATTATCGGTGGCGTTGTATCATCAGACTTAGAAATAGATACAGCATTGAAACTTGGGATAAATGCAAGTCCAATAAACAAAACAATAACACCAAAGACTAAAAGTTTCTTTTTTCTAAAAATATTCATATACATCACCTAATGCAATTCCTCTAATAGAATAATAATCATTACCTGTATTACTTGAACTCCCTATAAAAATACCCATTCTTAAAGAACCCCAAGCATAATAATGCCAACCAAAAGGTTTCAAACAAAATGACCTGACAGTAAAAGTCCCATATAAAAAATGAACAAAAAGATTCATACCAGAAATAACAGGTTCTCTAGAATAGCCTGTACCAAAAACTAAAGAAAATATATGTATATATTCATCTAATGGTTTAATCGCGTTATTATTATTCTCTATTCGTTCATTAGATACTTTTACATCTTTTGATGAAACACTAGATAAAACACTAACACCAACAAACAAAATGATTATCCCTACTACCAAACCTTTCTTTAAAAACTTATTAGACATATATTTTTCCTCCCTATTTACATATTCTAATCAGATATATAGTATATAAATTTTTAATATTACAATAATACCAAAAATTGTACAATAATATACATTTATTGACAATATTTAAATAAACTTTTTTCAATATGAATTTGTGATAAAATGATGCATACCAAAAAGAAAATAATAGTTTTTGCCACGATATTTATGCTTCTGACTATAATTTTAGCACCTTGTATTAATGCAATAGTTATTAATAAGGATACAAAAGAAGATGATCCTATCTTATTTGGAATGGTATATGGAATGGTCACAACTACTGGATTTCCACCGTTACTTGAAATAACTGGGGCAAAGCTTGAATTAAAAGGAGGTTTATGTAAAAGAGTGACTTTTTCAGGAATTTGGGGCATGTATAGATTTTTATTTGTCCCTTTTGGACCGTACGACTTAACTGTTTCACATCCAAATTATAAAACTGAGACGGCATCATTTAATCTAATACCTACTGATCCATACAAAGTTATAAGCTTTTCATTGTATGAAAAAGAAAATATTAAAATAAAATCGTTAAAATCAATATATAGCCTCTTTAGATAAATTGTATATTATTTTCGAATATTTTTACGAAAAATTTTATCTTCCAACTCTCTTAACTCAATCCTTCTTTGGGAGTCTTTTTTATCACGATAGTGAATATAAAAAATACCTATAGGTATTAAAGATAAATAATAAATTATAAGTATGAATATTATACTAAAATCAACCTTATAAGCAAATATTAAAAAAATCACTAAACAAAGTGGCCACCATATAATGATATTGAATAATAAATTTATTTTATAGTATTCAATTATTTCAGATTTCAATTATTATATAATATACTGTTTTATAATAAAAAATATTTTGGTGGATTAAGTTAAAAAACACCAGATAAATATCTTATAGAAAGTCAATTGCATTAATAAAAATCAAATTTTCAACGCATCCCTACAATCTATTTTTTTAATAAATATGATAGAACTCCTCTTATTAAAAAAGATTTCAATCCAATATTGTAGTGTATCTCTTATCCAAATTCTATATCTTCTTATCAGTTTTTAAACATTATTTAATTTAAAATATTATCGGAAATAGTTCATATCTTATACCATTAATTAATATTCTCCTAGATTTTCAATAAAATAGAAATAATAAGAAGATATTAAGCTAAAAAAACAACCGTTATTAAAAGTTAAAATATAATATTTTGACACGAAATTGAGTTTAATAATAGTAAATTTACATTAAAGAGGAAACAGAATATGAAAACATCAAAGGAATATAAACAAAGCCTCAAGGAAATGAAGTCTAATATCTACAAATTTGGTGAACTAATAAAAGACGTAACTACCCATCCAGCAACTAGAAGAACAATTGAAGGTCATGCTCAAATTTTTAATGCTGCACATAAGAAGGAATATAAAAACATCTTAACAACAAAATCAAGTTTAACAGGAAAACAAGTAGTGAGATATCTTTCCATTATAAAAAATTCTGATGATATGATTGCAAATGTTAAAATGAAACGGCTAATGTTTAATATAACTGGGACTTGCACTGGAGGAAGATGTGTAGGGTTTAATGCTATAAATGCGATGTGGGCAACTACATATGAAATGGACAAAGAACTTGGAACAAATTATCATAAAAGAATCCAAAGATGGTTAAAAAATGCACAAGAGAGAGACATTACAATTTCTGGTGCACTTACAGATCCTAAAGGGGATCGTTCAAAATCTCCATCTGAGCAAAATGATCCTGATATGAACCTACGTATAGTAAAAAAAACAAAAGATGGTATTACAGTTAAAGGTGCCAAAGCAATGATTTGTGGTGTTGCAGCTGCAAATGAAATTTTTATTTTGCCTGGTTCAGGATTAAAAGAACCTGATAAAGATTATGCTGTTTCATTTGTTATACCCAGAGATATTGAAAATTTAACTATCGTTGAAACCAGAAGACCAAGTGATGAAAGGGAACTTGAAGAAGGTTTTGATATTCCAGTTGATATGGGTGGAATAACCCAAGCCTATCTTTTATTTGAGGATGTGTTTATACCAAAAGAACGAGTTTTTATGAGTGGAGAATATAAATATTCACTTAATGCAGTGATGAACTTTATAGCACTATATAGAGCAGCTATAGGTGGATGTGTTGCAGGTCAGGGAGATGTAATGATAGGTGCAGCAGCTCTAATGGCAAGGGCAAATGGTCTATCTGAGAAAGTATTTAGAGATAAAATAACTGAAATGATAATTAACAATGAAACAACGTATGGAATGGGGGTTTCTGCAAGTGCCCTTGGAAAAAAACATCCATCTGGAGTTTGGATTCCAGATCAATTGCTTTCAAATGTAAATAAAGTCCATGTTGGAAGACTACCGTATGAAACAAAAAGAATAACTCAAGATATCGCAGGTGGTATTGCTGAAACAGGTTGTCTACCTTCATGTAAAGATATTAATGATGAAAAATATGGCGATCTTCTTAAGAAATATTTAAAAGCCAATTGCTCAGGTGAAACCCGTGCAAAGATTGCACGATTAATAGAATGGCTGACCATTGGAGCAGGTGTTCCAGGTTGTATGCATGGTGGTGGATCACCAGATGGTGCAAAATTAATGATTAATTCAAGAACAGATATAAACCACTATATCAAACTAGCAAAACGTTTAGCAAATATAGATGAAGAAATAAAGGTTGAATCAAATAAGAAATAAAAAAAATAAAAAAAAATGTAAGTCTTATGAACTATCAAATAGATTTAGAGCTTAAACCAAATAATATCTACGAAATAGACTGCTTTAAAGGTATTAATATAATGAAAAACCAGTCCTTGCTTGTTGATGTTATTGTCACGTCTCCTCCTTACAATATTGGTAAGAGGTATAATCAATATAATGACGAAAAACCAAGAGAGAAATATCTCGATATGATGGAAGGATTAGCTGACAAATGTAGTAATATTATGACCAATAGTTCATCATTTTTTTTAAATGTAGGAGGCAAACCATCAGATATGTGGATCCCGCTTGATATTGCACAGCGTTTTAGAAAAAAATTGATCCTTCAAAATGTGATTCACTGGGTAAAATCTATTTCTTTACCTAAAGAAGATACTGGAAATTATCCAAATATTACTAATGATATATCTGTTGGACATTATAAACCGGTAAATAGTAATAGATATTTGAACAACTGTCATGAGTATATCTTTCATTTCACAAAGAATGGAGATGTAGCACTTGATAAATTGGCAATTGGTGTTCCTTATCAGGATAAAAGTAATATTGGACGTTGGAAGGTTGCAACTAAAGACCTCCGTCCACGTGGCAATGCTTGGTTTATTCCATATGAAACAATACAGAAGAAACGTTCCCATCCAACTATTTTTCCAACAAAACTTCCGGAGATATGTTTAAAATTACATGGTCTTGAAAAAATAAATCTTGCAATGGATCCATTCATGGGAATAGGTTCAACTGCAATTGCTTGTAAAAAGTTAGGTATAAATTTTATTGGTTTTGAAATGGATCCGTCGTATACAGAGATTGCAAAAAAAAGCTTATTAAAAATAGAATAAACAAAAATTAGATATATTTTTAAACTATTGTGTTTATATTCTTTACAAAGGGGGCATTACAATAAAAAAAGAGAACTGTCCATTTTGTGGACACAGATGGATTCGAAGTTCGCAAGAATCACCAATAAAATGCCCTAATTGTGGTAGTAAATATTATAGTCAAGAAGAATTAGCAAAAAGACAAGAGGAGTAAAAAATTATTTCATTTTTTCATTTCGTAAAGATCCAACGATTTCTTTTCCAAAAGCAGTTAAACCATATAATTTGATATTTTTACCACCTTGTTTTTCTTCAACTAAATTTAAACTAAGAAGAGACTCATCCTCTTTATACCTAGTACCCATCCCTCTTAATGCTCCAATAACGTTTGTGGGAGTGGTTTTTACATTATATGCTATTTCAGATGTATAGCTACTGCTAGGGCTAATTTCAAAAAGATATTCTGCAATATTTTTCCGAACTGTACTTCGTCTTAGAGCCCTTATAACTAATGGCCTTATTACATCTATAGACAGCTCTAATCTCCTATCTTTTTGCATCCCGTCCAAAAGGAGATACAAAATGTTGTTAATAAAAGTATTTACTAAGGGATAAATAACTGTATATGCACCTGCATATGCAATTACATATGCAGGTAATTGTAATTATAATTCACATAGTTTTTTAAATAAAGATACAATATGAAAATTTAAAAGAGGTAAAAGATGGATTTTCCAAATGGGACAAAGTTTCGAGATGAAGTTGATCCCAAAACAGGCCAGAAAATAAAAATCGCTATACTTCCAGATGGAACAGAACTTAAATTTTATACAGAGGAAGATTTGGAAAGTATATAGAAATTTTTTTAAAAAAAATGTCAAATAAAATTATAATTGAAGAACTCGATAAAAAATTGCAAAGAGATGGTTGGACATTTTTAGGTCCAATTCTACATTATGAGAATGCCTGGAAAAATCAAGCATCGATATACGAAAAGAATGGTAAATATATATTATCAGGAATTGATTCAACTGGAGAAAAAGAACTAAATGAGCCTATTTCTAAAATTGAAGCTGAAAAAAGACTTAATGATAGTATAAAAGAAATTCGTAAATATATGCTTGGAAAGTAAGATTATTCTTCAATTGATTTTACCATGGCCAAAGATGATACCATCCATCAATTAAATATAGGTCCATATTAACTGAAATGAAATCTAGTTGACCAGTTACCTCTACATCGATTTCTTGTGGTGGCCATAAATTCCAGGTAACCTTAAAATCCTCAGCTTTATAAGATTCGCCAATTGTATGAAGGCCAATTAAAGGACCTTTAATTAATAGGTCCATTGTGCTTAATGGAACCCAATTAGTATCAATTGATAAATATCCTGAAGTATCTATCAGCCAACTTGTTGTTAGGAAGTTTGCTGTTGGATGAGCATTTAATTTTGCAATCCAACTGCCGATACTTACGTTTATATCAACATTTAGTTCATTGTTTTTATAAACTGTAAAAGTACCTGGATTTGTAAAATTCCAATATGCATCTAAATCAATTGATTTAAGACCAGATACCTCAAAATTTACAATCGGGTTTATTTCAGAATCCCTTATAATGAAATCTGTTCCATCTGAATCAATTTCTATGTGATATTCACCATTATCCAAGGAGGGCATCCATTCTGCATAAACCCTTCTGGGGGTATTACGTAGAAGTGAGTAAATGGAATTTGTTACATAATCACCTTTGATTTGTAATTCTATATTATACATATCATTACTTTCATATAGGAAACTTCCACCTCCATTTGTAAGAGGTGTAATACCAAGTGAAAATAACAGTTCCTTAGGCAGTTTATCAATTGTTATTATGGTTTCCTTTGAAACACCTCCTTCGTTTGTTGTAAATTTGGTTGTTACTTTACTATCCTGTGACGACTCTCGATAAAAATCATACTGCCAAACACCCTTTAACTTTGTTGAAATAAATGAAATATCAGTTTCAATTGCTGGATCAAATCCTATAGCTGTTCTTTGATTAATTGTATCACTATTTACTTCTGAAAAAAGCTCAATTTTTTTATTTTCATTTCCATTGTTATATATTGGTTTAATGTTAAGATTCACACCTCTAGTTCTTTGGAATATGTAAAAAAATATTTTTAATGAAAGTGACGTGGAATCTGGAATCTCATTTTCAGTTTCACTTGGGGACCAATAACCTAGTCTAAGGATATCATTGCCAACTTCTAGAGAAATGCTAAAATCACTTTCTTTTATTTCATCACCAAGACAATCGATTATCAAATTAAAAATCAATCCAACTCCTACATCATTAGTAATCTCGATCCAGGGATAGATAGAGAATTTAATCCTAATGTCTTCACCATTTTCATTTCCAGTCTCAGGATTATTATCCACATCTATTTCAGTAGTACCACCAAACATTATTGAAGTGGTTTTTTCAGTTCCATCGCAATTTGTATAGATATTACTTGTAAATATCCCAGTTGAAATAATTTTAGGTCTAGATATTATTTTCCCAAGTATATTGTTATATAAGTTGATAAATCCTAATCTGCTTTTAATTATTTTATTTTCATATTTATTTGAATCATTATTTTTCATACCGAGGATTCCAGGAGTTAATGCTGCGAATGCAAGAATTGCAATAATCAACAAAACAAAAATATTCCTACAAAATTTTTTATTTTGGAATTTCATATATAATCCCCAATAATAGATATTTATTTAAGTATTTAAAAGTATGTTATAAGTAACTATAGAAAATAATATAAAATAAGAAAAAAAGGAGAAAATATTCTCCTAAATATATTTTTTAAATTAGTTTTGCAAGTATTATATCAAAGAGTTTCTCCAATCGTGGAAAGAAACTAATCAGCCTCTCAAGAATTCCTGTATATACTGGTTTTGTTACTGGTTTGCTCTTTGGATCATCACCGTCTTCAACAACTAAGGTCGGATCTCCAAACATTGCATATTCTACCATTGTTTTGTAATCGTATCTATCAAGGCCACCACTAAAAGTAGTATAATAATCATAGATATTATTATACCAAACTTGTCCTAGAATTTTAACGCTCATTATTTCTTCAAAACAACGTACTTCCATCCAACCCATACGTCTGCTATCTTCATTTCCAGGAACTCCATATCCAATTCCTGAAGCAGCAAAAGTTGCAATTCCACCGCCACCTTTCTTACTAAGTGTTTTCCAGCCTAAACATACATCAGACTTTGTAAATTTATTATTTGAACAAGAATTATAAAACACGACTGGATATTTGTAATCGTTATTAAGCATATATGCTTCAAAGTCATAATATGACCATCCTGTATATTGTGAGATTAATGTTTCAGGTGGTAACCATATATGGTCATCATTTGGTGGATGTGTTGCCCAGCTTATCGGGCTTCCATGTCCTGACCAGTCTACAAAATCAACACTCTTTTTCCAACCACTTGCAAGTTTAGGTTTGGTTAAGGTTTCGTCACTTGCCCAACATTGAATTGCTGTATATCCTGGAAGTTTTTCAAGGACTTTTCCATTATTATATTCACCTTCAATTTGTGTATTTCCTGGAAATGTGTCACCTCCAGCCTGCAATATCTTCTTAGTCATCTTATTGTGTTTCTTATATTCAATTATTTTACCAACTATAGTATTAACTTCTTCTACATTGTTGCAAGGTAGCTTACCTAGACGAACGTCAGGAACTACATCAACATTTGCCATATCAAAAGGATATTCACAGTATTTTCCATCACCGTCTCTATCCCAATTTGAAAAATTCCCTTCATCATCATAAATATCAGCATAGTAAAGATCGCTTGGGAAATAATCTTCGATTTCATCACCAATCCAAGCATTTCTAACTGGAAATAACTCTTGACCCTCTACCCCTGCTCCTACAATAAGAAGATAAGTAATACCCATAGTTTCAATTGCATCTTTAATAAAGTATTTAATATCCTCCTGTTCATCAACACCAACACCAGATGGTATTTCATCAAGAGTGACCATAGTAGTTTTAACAGGTGGATCTAAGCTATTTTTATGATCAACAAGAGCTTGTAATGCAGTTTCAAATTGTGGAGGTGTAATTATCAAAAGATCGAAATCTTCTGCAAAATTAACAGGATTTATTGGTAGAGTATATTTAATATCAATTGTTGCACTCTTTGCATAAGAAATTGTATTTTCTCTTGGTTTATACTGAATTGGGTTTATTGATAAAATAAGATAAGTAACGTGTTGGTCATTGTCCAAACCTGTTGCAGCTCTATAGCTATATCTTTGTTCTGGATAAATCTCAATATCTTGATAAGTCATTACTTCTTTTGTTTTTTTGACACTATGAACTGCATTAATTGATACTGGCAAGGTTGCAGGTGTAGGTTCAACTGGTTTAGATATTCCCTGTACAACATTATCTGAGAATGTTACTTTGACATTATCAATTTTTGTTCCAAAAGGTAAAGTATATACTTTTGTTACAACAGGCATCATAGGTTTATTTTCAATAGTTTGACTATTCGTAGATTCTGATAATTCAACTGATATGTATTCTCCAACTTCATTAAAAATTGGTGTTGAAAAATTTATTTTTTCAGAGATTGTATTTTCATCATTGGTTTTAGTTCCACTAACAGCTCCAAGTCCTCCAAGGACTAATATTCCTACCACTAAAAATGGCAATATTTTATTCATTTATTACCCCCTTATTAACATATGTTAATTTAGTATATATTACTTGCTTATTTAAATGTTTTTAATTATTATTTGAATAATTTTTACATTTTTTTAAAAAAATTATATATATGACCTATTTGTTAACAATTGTTAATAAGTAAAATAATTAATTTGGGAGTGAAAAAAATGATAAGATTAAAATCTACTTTTATAGTAATAGTTTTGATAGTGACTTCCATATTTACTATTGGGATCAACGCTGAATATATTTTTATAAACAGTAAGCAAGAAAATATTCAAGATGAAATAAATCAACAAGCATTATTTGATGCTGAAATAACTTTTTATGTATTAACTGGAGAAGGTTGTGCTTGTACACCTATACCCGGAGCAAAAATATCTGCATATAGTGGAGAGGGCAACATCTCAGGTATTACAGATGAAGATGGATTATGTATTTTAACACTTGTTATATTGGGAGAATACGAAATATTTATTGAAGCAGATGGATATCAGATGGTTAATTTTGAATTTAACGTTCTTGATGATCAAATATTTACATTCCATATGTTTGAAAAAAGAGAATCATCTCAATTAGGTGTTACTTTCCAATCTGGGCTAAATACAAAAATTTTATCAAGATAAATAGTAAGTGAATCAGAGGAAATATATTACTATAATTTTCAGAGGAATTATTTATATTAATTCACATTCAGAAAAAAATTTATTTTTTACTTAATTATTAAAAAGCAGATTACATTTTCGATAAATATGAAATGCGCAGTATTATTTTCAGGTGGAAAAGACTCTACATATGCAGCATTTTTAACAAAAAAATATGATATTGAAATATCATGTTTAATATCTTTAATTTCTGAAAATCCTGATAGCTATATGTTTCATACCCCCTCTATTTCAAAAGTAAATAAGCAAGCTGAAGTAATGAACATACCATTAATTATTCAAAAAACGAAGGGTGTAAAAGAAGAAGAGCTTAAGGATCTTGAGTTTGCAATAAAAAAGGCAAAAAATAATTATAATATTGAAGCAGTGGTAACTGGAGCAGTTGAATCTGCTTATCAAGCTTCTAGAGTACAAAAAATATGTGACAACTTAGATTTGGAATGTTTTAATCCTTTATGGCAGAAGAATCCTGAGGAACTGTGGAATGATCTTTTAGAAAACAGGTTTGAAATAATTATTATTGCGATAGCTGCCGGAGGTATGGATAAAGAACTTATGGGTAAAAAAATCGATTGGGAAATGATTAAGAAATTAAAGGAAATTGAAAAGAAATATAGAATTCATCTTTCTTTTGAGGGTGGTGAAGCTGAAACGTTTGTTATAAATTGCCCTCTTTTTTCAAAAAAGTTGGCAGTTCATGAAAAACAAATTTCCGGGAGAGGTGACTCTTGGAAGATGGAGATTGGCATTAAATGATTCTATTAATAAAAACTCCAAATATCTCATTTCATGATCTTGAATTTGTAAAACCAATTGAAGACACATTAGAAAGAAATCATGTCAATTTTAAATCTATTCATTATACTAAATTAAATGAAAAGCTTATCAAAACAGCTGATAAAATAATTATTTCTGGAACAAGTTTAAAGGATAATAATTATCTATCTCATATTAAAAAATTTGACTGGATAAAAGAATTTGAAAAGCCAATTTTAGGTATATGTGGAGGGATGCACATACTTGGACTTATTTTCAATGGGAAAATAAAAAATTATCAAGAAATAGGTCTTAAAGAGGTAGTCTTTGAGAATGATTTTCTAGGATTTATTGGAAAGCATATAGTTTATGAATTGCACAATTTAAATGTTGTATCAAAAGAGTTTAATGTTTTTGCCTCCTCAAAAAATTGTATCCAGGCAATAAAACATAATAAAAAACCATTTTATGGGGTTCAATTTCATCCAGAAGTTAGAAATAAAAATCTAATTATTAATTTTACAAGGCTTTAGATATATAAATCTTTCAGATATAATTTTTATAGACATAATATATTTTGACTATTAGTTTTTGGGGTAAAAGAAATATGAAAAAAATAATGGTTTTTTGCTTAATATTATTAATAACGTGTTCAGCATTTACTTCAATATCTGTAAATGTCAATTTAAACTCAGATTTTTTAAACAAAAAAGACACGCAAAATGTTATAAATGATGCATTTCTGAATTTTTTGTCTGAAGGTTTAAAATATTATATTTCAGACTATGATGAGACAAGTTTTATCAAAAAAACATACATGGTTCCTATGAGTGATGGTATCAAACTTGCCACAGATGTTTTTCTCCCAATTGGTTTATTAAAACCACATGGTTGTATCCTTCTAAGAACTCCATATAACAAAGATGATTTAAGTGAACTTGGAGTTCTTTTGGCACTAGCAGGATGGCCCACAGTAATCCAAGATATAAGAGGAATGCATGCATCTGAAGGAACCTATCAGGGTTTTAGAAAATGTCAAACTGATGGCCCTGATACCCTTGCTTGGATTGCTTCTAGGGACTGGTCGAACGGAAAAGTTGCAACGGTTGGTCCATCTGCTCTTGGAATTACCCAATATTTTATAGCTGGGGCCAATCCTCCTGAACTTGCCTGTCAAGGCGTAATGGTTGCAAGTACAAATCTTCATAAACATGCTGTTTATCAAGGAGGAGAATTCAGAAAGGTATTTGTTGAAAAATGGCTTGAAAGTGTTGATGCATCATATTTATTACCTGAGATTTTTGAATATGAAAATTACTCATTAGATTATTGGTCTAATGTAACACTTGATGATAATTGGGAGGACATAAATGTTCCAGCAATTCATCTTGGTGGCTGGTATGATATCTTCCTACAAGGAATAACTGATGGATACGATGGATATCAACATCTAAGTGGCCCAGGTGCATTAGGAAAATCAAAACTAATTATCGGTCCTTGGACACATGAAGGTTATTTAACTTATGATCAAGGACAATTGTTATATCCTGAAAACTCAAGAAAAATTGTTGAGCTTGTTTTGATGTTTCTTGAGATGGTAGAAAATTATACAATGGGTATTGACA
>Ga0209536_100002358_pt1 | contig 30773 bp, 42 predicted proteins | sample DeeMarSeWOR28_12_FD_187461 | JGI IMG/M metagenome (GOLD analysis project Ga0209536, IMG submission 187461) | Marine sediment microbial communities from White Oak River estuary, North Carolina - WOR-2-8_12 (SPAdes) (version 2) | ecosystem: Environmental > Aquatic > Marine > Intertidal zone >...
ATGGTATTTCATCGCGCGCGAACGCCCATCAATATCCATTCGTTGTGATGCCTCAATCCCTGCGGTATCTCCAATGTACCCCACAAAACACGAATAATAATCTGTACTATTTGGAGATAACTCGATGCTCACCACATCGCTCGACTTCAGGCGCCCACTATAATATCCCATGTTCGCTTCTGCAAAGATTTTAATGAACCGAACATATCCTGTGTAACTATTCCCACTTATCTTGACACGAATCTGATCAATGGTCTTCCCTAAACAAAGAGCATAGAGATCAACATGCTTGGTATTGACAGTTGTGTCATTCCATGTGGTACTCTCGTACCACGTTCCATCTGTTGTGTGAAATCGCAAAGAAAGCGCAGCAGATGCATTACTCACAGAAAGGCGGATTTTACACCGCCGAAAGTGCGAAGTATCCAGAAACACATTGGGGGAATGTTCCCACTCAGTCGGCCCTGTCGTTACGGTAAATTGCATCACATCGCCGACCGAAGTATCGCTACCTGTTCCTGATGCAAGATCCCAATGCCCTGCGTCCCCACAACGGCATTGCCATCCGGCGTATTGATAGGTTGTCTCGTTATAGTTATCCTTCTCAGTTTGTGACCATTCGATATTATCATAAAAAATGGATTCCTGTAAGAGGGGAGGGTTGGCAACACGGAGATGATAGGAAGGAATAATCCCCTCACTATATGTTGTTGTGACTGACAGAAGATGTCCATTATCGGAAATACAATGTGGTTCTCGACAAAACACAACCCAATCTATTTCTGCTCCACCGTCGGTCTGCCCGTTATCACCGCCTCGCACTCCGATTTGAGTAATAGGGTCAGATACAGTACCAGTAAAATCATTGACGTGTTTAACAAAAACTTCAAACTCGGTATTAGTATGTTCCACATAGGCCCCACCAAGGACAATTCGATAAATCCCTCCATTAATCGCTCGGGCGCGATATACAATATAGGGGTATTCTGTTGGAGATACCGATTCCGATGTCTTAACTACTCCAATCCAGTTTGATCCTGTAGTGTTCCCTTCGAGACGAAGTACCCCATCCTCATTCCAGTATTCGCCATCCGTATAACTTCCTGCAAGTGACCATCCCTTCAACTCAAAGACACGGAGCCAATCCACGTACCCTGAAATCCAACCCCCAGCAAACGTGTCATTAGTGTCATCCACATAAATGAGAATTGATTCGGCCGTATCGTTGCCTACCAAGTCATACATATTTAAACGGAATGTTGTCCACGTTGTAGGACTCCCGCTATATACCTGAGTCTCTCCTGCGGTTGTGAAAATCACGCGTACGCGGATAGTCGCATTCGTATTTGAAACTTTAACACGCCCCTCAATGATAGGGAAGTCTGTGGTAGAGAGATTTGTATTATTGATCTGGTAAGCTACCCACTCATTCTCCAGAACCTGATCACAATTGACCTGTATGCGCCCAATTACTCCGTTCGATGTGAAAGAATAATCTGATGCTCCCACAGCCGCAGGGCGGGTGTAGTACACGACATTTGTGCAGTCCCTGAAATCCTCACACCACCCTGATGTAGTATTATCTACCCGATGTTTGGGGTCATTCGTTTCGGCCCACGCGAACTCCTCAAATACAACATCGTGAAGAACTTTTACATCAGCAGCGGGTTTCATTTCGGTTCACCTAAATCATCTATATCATCATCATGCCCATGTAGCTTTAATAACTCAACAATTTCTTTGATCCGTTCGCGGATTGAAAATAATTCTGTGAGCTTCCGATTCCCTAAATTCTGAAGGGCTTGTTGTTTTTCCTGAATTTGCGCAATCTCTAAGCTCAATCGACTTTCATCATCTTCTAATACTTCTTTTCGCGTTTGTAATATTCCTACTGCTTTCTTACTCATAACCCCCACCTAACGTACTATGTGAATTGATCCAAAATCTTCTACCAAACCTAACGTATAAGACACCGTATCGATTGCTCCTGCAACGACTGTCGAAGTATATGTGATAATCTTCACCAATCCTGAAAAGACATCTGAGTGGAAATAAAACTCATTTCCTCCCAACACCAAATCTTCCAGTTGAGCTTCGCGCTCTAACGCAGAAGTTGTCGTTGTCGGTAAAATCCCCGTCACTGAAAACATTCGTGGATGGCGTCCCATATCCATTGTATCCTTCAGTCCATGCGCAATAGGAATCTCCCGAACTTGATAGGTATCCTCTTCAGAAATATTCTCATCGGTGTTTGATAAATCAAATGCATTGTCATTATCGATTAAACAGATTCCATCGATATATAGATCAACATCCTCACTCGATCCATAATCAGTCTCATCGATGAGAAGCCTGAATTGTTCGACATTATTTCGGGCCGAAGGCAATGCCACGGTCGCTACTCCCCACCCATTTGTTACTAACCCCGAACAATATGCCCATGTAGACCATGTGGCATCATTGAGAAACCGATGAATTAATACAGGGGGATTTCTCGTACAGGCCGAATATACCCAAAACGCAGCGTGCGTGTAATCAGAAAAATCCTTTGTGGTATAGTGCATATTAAACCAATGATCGACTAATAATGTGCCTGATTGAGTGCTCCCTGTGGTCATATCCATATGAAGCGAGTTCCTCCCACTCTTTACGTATTTCCCTGAATGGAGTTCCATCGAAATTGTTCCATTTCCTGAATCCGTCTCAGTCCACAGTCGCGTTGAGCCATGCTCAAAATTATCAATTAAGAGCGCAGGATATAGTTTGACAGTCATAGTAACTCCCCCAAGGTTTCAACAAACTTGAGTCCGGCAGGATGACGCGCTATTTCTCCTGCTAATTGATCTGTTCGTTTACCAATGAGACGCACCATGATTCCATGTTGGCCACTCAGTCCGGTAAAAAAGAAAAGATTGTCTCCGCTCCGCATCATATCTTCGAACTCTTGTTTATCGGCTAGACTTTTCCATTCTGCTAAAAGAGTTCGGGTTCGAATCGTTGTTCCACGATCCAACACAAAGCCCATGTCTCGGCCGGGGGTCTTTTCTACCCGCGCATCCCGTTCCATCCCTTTTGTTAGACGGAGTTCATTAATCTCCCCGAAATCATAATAATGATCTGTGTCCGTTCGTACCACTACAATGGTATCAATATATACAACCTCGGCTCCTGTTCCAAACTCGGCCTGCTGGAATTGAATCCCGAATCCATCGACTTGATTACGCGTCCCACTCAACGAATCATAAGTCAGTATCCATGTATCGGCCGTGGTGCTCACATCCATAAAGTCATATGAGCCCCATGAACCATTATTACGCAATCGAAATCTAGGATACCCTGCTTCTGAAGCACGAATCCAAAAATATACCCGATCATAATCAGATAGGTCTAGGTTAGGAGTGCTCCACGTTTTCTCAATATCGAGTGTCCCACCAGATGTTAGCGTAAAATCAACACGGATCGAACATACCCCATCTTTCACAAAGAGGCCTTCGTGAAGAGAATGTGATCCCGTACCAGACGCAACAGTAGAATCCCAATAATCATAAAACGTACCGTCTTCAAAATGTTCTAACCACAATGCCCGACGCAGAATCATCCGAGTCCCCCCTGATAACGTAACTCCTTCGCAATCGTGCTCCCCAAGGCATGCGTTGCTCCGGTCGCAAAGACGTTGATCGTTTGAACATAGCCTGCTCCTCCACCACGCCCTGCTCCTCCAGCAAATTCGGCAATCCCCTCAAAGAGGCTATCCCTCTGTTCACGGCTTATTCCACCACGCCCAACCCCGGGGGTTAAGATATCTTTGAGGTCAATGTCGAGAGCATCCCATATTGCCACCATTCGCTCAAGACTCTCCGCAGAAAATGCAATCGCATCCCCGAGAACTCCGAATACATCTCCAAGTCCTTCAATGAGGTCTTGAACAGATTCCATTTCTAAGATACGATTCATCGCTTGATAGAATCGCGTCATCCCGGGAGTAGCCTTTTCTCCAAGAGTTGTCGTTAATTCTTTAATTTGAGTATGGAACTTTTGCTGTTGCCCACGCATCGTTCCCATTAATTCGGCAGAACGGCGTGCGGCTTCCCCGGGTTGGTAAATTGCATCGGCGACTGCATTGAGAGAATCAGTCATTTCATTTCCTGTCGCAATTGCTTCCCGCTCGGCATTGACTAACGCGGCTAATGCTGAACCTGCCCACACCCCAAACCCACGAATTAGTAATCCTGTGCGCTCTTCTGGAGTAAGTCCTTCCATCGCCAGAGTTAGATCATGCACAATATCTCCCAACTGACGGAAGTTCCCTGAACTATCAAACGCCTCAACACCTAATCGGCGAAGCGCCTTTTCTGTCTCAGGAGTTCGATCTGCAAGGTAGGTATAGACCTGTCGGAGATATCGCCCTGCTTGACTCGCAGCAAATCCTTGATTAGAAAGCACCGTCAATGCTGCGGCTACTTGTGTCAATTCCTGTTCGGCCATGACCGCAATCGGCCCCACATATCGGAACGCAATCGCGATGTCATTCACCGATAATGCTGAATCATTCACGGCCTTTGCCATGATATCAACCAGCATCGTAACATCCTCGACCTGTGCCCCAAACATATGCATTGAAGTTCCTACTAACTTCGCTACATCATCCAAGTTCTCTAATTGTCCGGTCGCCATCCCTAAATTAGTAATTGCTTGGGTCGCATCATTAATCTCTTCGGCTGTCCAACGCCCCGCGGCCGCAAATTCATACATGATCTCAGTTACGTCGCGCATCTGTAATACTGAAGAAGTGGCCGCATCCCACACGGCATCTTTCATACTTTGCATATTTGACTCAATACCAGCAACCGCATCTCCTGCCACGATTCCTACCCGAGTCATCTGCCATTCAAAATCTGCTGCTGCATTTACTGCGCCCATGAAAGTCTTAATTAGAAGTTCCACGGCCTTAATCAAAATGGCTAGTTTGATATCTGCTGCTCCAGCTCCTTCTGCAACTCCGAATAAGGATTTTGCCCAATCCCCTGCGGCTCCCTTCGCGGCATCCATAAAGGTCTTAGCTTTCTTGACTTCCTCTCCATAATCCTTAACACCCTGCATCGCAACTTGCATAGGCTGTCCTTCTTTCTTCGTGAAAGTAATTTCTCGAATTGAAGAAGAAGTTTGGCGGGCGACATTGACTGTTCGATCCATCGCCTGTTCTAAGGCACGGAACTGAGCAGTCGTATATTCGACACCTTCGCCTTGAACCTTGATAATTGCCCGAATACGGGCGTCCTCTGTTTGTCCGCCCGCAGGGACATCTTCACTCATTGTTTTCCCTTCTTTGATTTTGCTATCTTATCGCGGTGCCTATCCATGACTAAAAACTTCTGAATAAAGACCGCATCTTGTGCATCAACCACAGATGGTGGCCATCCATGTGCTTGTCTAAAATGCTCATATACGAGAATATCATCAGGGTCAGGTTTCATCGCTCGGCCTAGCTCAACTGCAACCCTAAATTTTTCACTTGATCAGGGGTAATCCCAATCACACTATCAATCTTATCTTCAATAAGTTCCCCTAAAAAGTCGGGCAATTGATCGATAGATTCTTCGGTGATCTCAAATGGAGCTTCCTTAATACACCCAATAAACTTATGGATTGAATATTTCACTACATCAAAGTCTCCTCGTTGCGTGAGGACATCATATGATGCGGCTTCTGATTGAGCGCGTTTCTTTGCTCCATATGTCCATCGTTGTATTAAATAGTGCCCCGAATATTTTTCAACTTCTTCAGGACTACATCCCCGTTCTCGTAACCATTTCTTCGTTATCTTAAACTGGTCTTCTTTTACCATATATAGCCCCCCTATTTTACTTACGGTGCTGTTACTGTTGCATTTTTCCCAACAAAATTCAATGTTTCTGTGAGCGTTACATTGGCTTCTGAAGGCTGTTCCAATCGACCAAATTTAGCATCGCTCACCGTGATATAGTGAGTTGTTGAATTGAGATACAAGATCAAGTCTTGTTCGGTATCTGCTAAAATGTCATCTACATAGGTCGAACCTTCTACGGTGAACATCAGCGTGCCAGAAACGTCGAACCCACTCAAGATATTATCCCGCGGTTCAGTGCCAGTAAATCCGAATCGGCGATCTGAATTGTGCGTGGTATCTAAAGTGTACTCAATGATCTCTGGAGCATCAACCCCCCCGACACTAACACTACCATTGTGCCATGCCCAAGGAGCAGTTGCCGGATCAGTTGGATCAGTACCAATTCCACTAGAACCAGATACGGTCAGATCCATCGAATGCCCACCAACAGTTGCCATGACCACATCTCCTACACGGGCTCGTAATGACAAGGTATTTAAAATTGCCCCTGTAAAGAGCCAGTAGAGATATGTTACTCCATCCCCTGAATCACGGATTTCAATCGTATAGGTATCGTAAGTCGCTGTCGGATTAAGCACTTCACTAATAAAGTCAAGATCTTGTACGTAGTATTCGATGCCTACATCATATTCTTTCCGTGACGGAATAGAGTATTGCCGCAGGGCCGAACCTGTACCTCTCACATCGACAAGATTAGGATTAATCGTCTTTGTAAACCGACTGGTAACTCCGATCCAATTGAATGTTCCGCCGGGGTTGGTATTTTTCGCGGCTTCTGCCTTAAAGAATCCCTTTGTATAACGCCCATGATATATAACCACAGGTCATTCCTCCTTAAAATATATTATAATTATTTGCGCTTATAGGTACACGCCCTGTTAAAAATGTATCTGTCTCAGACGGACTATCTAATGAATTAAACTGAAAATTGTCCTTCAGACGGAATCGCATTGTGCCGTTCTCGCCTGCCCCAAATTTCATTTGTAATCCCCAATAAGTCGTATCTGCCAAGATTGCATCAATGATATCGGAATCTTCAACCGTATAAATTAGGTCTCCCGTAACTTCAATCGCTCCTTCTCGAATCGCACGGGCCTGATACCCTGTTTGGCTGATATTCGCAATTCTTCCCATATTGTACTCAACACGGAAGCGCGCTTCTATAAGATAATCCAATGGATCTTCATAGACATAATCTACGGTAACTGATCCTGCTGGACTCCCTGATAAATTGAATGTCCCTGCACTCGAATCGACACTCGCAACTCCTACTGGCGAACCGTCATCATAGGCAGTAATATCTCCTGTATCATCGATGTTTCCATCTTCATCGCGATCTGCGAATGGATTATTTACAGCAGTATAGGGGCCAGTTCCACTTCCAGAAGGAGATTCCCCTGTTATTGCCTTTAATAATTCAATTCGTGTATTATACCACGCCAATGGAGTATCTGACCATTCACTTGCCCAAGATGCCCCCGTAATAGACGATTCATCCCGAAGAGATTTCCCTACAAATGCCATCCGACAAAGATTTGTCTCCCCTACACGCGCGGAGATCTCGAGTCCTCCTGCACGACACCCCTCTAAAATCCGATAGATTGATGATCCTGTATCATCGAGCACTACTAATGAGTAACTCTTTGTAGGATCTTCAATTAGAGCAGGTAGGGTTGAGTTTTGTAAGTAGAACTCCACCTCAATAAATGGCTCTTGTAATCCCCTTAAAATATACAGGGGAGTAGCTGAACCAAGCACCGAGAGAGAAATATTATTCGCCTCGAATCCTCTGGTCACTAATGAAGTCGCTGTAATTGGTTGTAGTGTTGGACTGGTCGGGAGTGTTCCAAATGCACTCTCTTCGATGTATCCAATCCGTGTACCGGATGTATGATAAATTGTCATGTTTTTCCCTCAACTATTTGTTTCTAAATGTACTACATATACGCGAATTGATTCGCTCAGCAACGGAGGAGTCTCTTTATAATTGTTCTGAGGAAACTCCTCATAGATTAAGATATGTTCAATGCCCGGCGTAGTATAGGTTGTTGTCGTCGGGTTCTTTTGGTTTGCATAGATGATTCGCCGAGTCTCTTGTTTCATATCCCATATCTCATCCTTATCACTCGAATATAACTCTACTCCGCATATTGTGTAGTAATAATGATATGTCGAGCCTAAGTTTAAATGCGTAGGTCTCGCAGGGAATCCAATAATAGTAACTAATGGCAATGCCGATCCTTTCTTATAAGGGCCTGTCACAAACGTCGGCGTAAACCCTAGCCCCGTTCCATTCCAATTTTCTGATAACCAGTCCCTAATAAACACTAAGGGATCGACTGTAATTCCCATTTTAAATTCCCCAAATTTCTTTTAACTTCTCCACGGAAGCCATAATATTATCCACATGAATCCGCGCTTCAGGAGTTAGTGTATCCCATTGTTCCTTAAACCATCGAAGATCGTGTTCGATAGATTCCACATGCTCCACAGACAGAGTGGCTTTCCTGAAAATCTTCAGTAACCAATCCCATGCTCCTCGAAAAGCAGATTTAATTCCATCTAGTCTACCCATATTTGTTTCCCCCCTATAAGAGTTTATCTAAAAATTTCAATATAATATTACCGAAAATTGTAAGTGCCGTGGTATAAAGCGCCAATCGTTGTGTCTTAGAAAGGCCATTCTTCCTTAATAACTCCTCAAGGTGGTTTCGTACAAACCCATCTAAAGTATCAACCTTTGTTTCGACACGTCGAATGTGCTCTCCCATTTCGGCTCGGCACAATAAAAATTGTTGCGAATCTCCAAATGCTTCAAACTCTATGTTCTTGCCCATTGTCTCACCTCACGAATACGAGACAGAATCTAACGCCCGTTCTACCAATGTATATACGCGAATCGTATTTCCCTCAGAATCCCACCAGTTATCTCTCACTACAATCTCGTATTGTTCCCCCGAAATGATTATGCGATTGCCTTCCAAGACATACTCAATATTATCTACATCAGGATGAAATGTTACCTGATATCTCTTCCGGCGCCATACCCCAAAATCATGGTACTCCTGTTCCGGCCTCCGGTCTGGATGGATTGTCGTTACTAGCACTCGATATTCTGTCCATGTCAGCGCTGGATCACCATACGCATCGACGCTTCCTTCTGTTTTATGTAGGACGCTCACCAACATCTCTCTCACCTATATTTACTTTTGGAAGTACAATTGATGGTATTCGTGTATGAGCCGCGCCTCTCCTTACGGCAGGAATCTTAAATCGCACAAAGATAGCATCGACTGAGAAACTTTTTGATTTTGTTCCTGACTCGAATAGAATCGCGTCTACTGTAAATGTCTTTGTGATCCCTAACTGTTTCAAGTAGGCATCTGTGGTAAAGGTCTTTAATGCCCCTAATTGTTTTAGATAAGAATCTACTGTAAATGATTTTTCGGCCGCGAGTTGTTTCAAATACGCATCTGTTGTAAAGGTCTTTTCAATCCCTAATTGTTTTAAGTAGGCGTCCACCGTAAAGGTTTGTGTGACCTCCACTTGCTTGAATAGGGCATCCACAGTCATGCTCTTCTCTACTCCCAATTGCTTAAAGAACGCATCGACTGTAAAGGTCTTTAAGGTTTCACTTGTAACAAGAATTGCATCAACCGTAAAGGTCTTCTCAAACCCAAGTCCCTTTAACCACGCATCGACAGTAAATGTCTTCTCTGCTGCTAATTGCTTTAAATAGGCATCGACTGTCATGCTCTTTTCGATCCCGAGTTGTTTTAAGTACGCATCAACGGTCATCGATTTTTCGATTGCCACCTGTTTCAAGAACGCATCGACCGTCATAGTCTTCGGCTTTGCAAGTTGTTTCAGATAGGCATCTACCGTAAACGTCTTTTCCAAAGTATATATAAGGAACGCATCTACCGTAAACGTCTTTTCTCTACCCAACTGTTTTAATAGGGCATCTACTGTAAACGTTTTCTCCAACGCAATCGCATGTAAAAATGCATCAACCGTTAAAGTCTTTTCTACCCCCAACTGTTTGAAGAACGCATCAACGGTGAGTGTCTTAATCCCCCGTAGTTTGATCCATGCATCTACCGTGAAGGTTTTTTCTATTCCTTCGCGTTTCAAATAGGCATCAACCGTGAGAGACTTCTCCACCCCTAATTGCTTAAGAAAGGCATCAACCGTCATGGTCTGTGTGACATTGAGTTGCTTCAAAAGCGCATCGACTGTATAAGTTTTTTCTACCCCAATTTGTTTTAAGTAGGCATCGACAGTCATCGTCTTTTCTAACCCAATGGCGTGTAAGAAGGCATCGACTGTAAAATCTTTCTCCAATCCCAATGCACGTAAATAGGCATCAACTGTGAATGTCTTTTCCAGTCCCAATGCCTTGAGATATCCATCAACTGTAAAGGTCTTCTCTACGGCTAACTGCTTGAAATACGCGTCGGCTGTGAGTGTTTTTTCAACTGCTACCTGTTTGAGATACCCATCAACTGTGAATGTCTTTCCGACATTTGTTTGTTTTAAGTAAGCATCTACCGTGAAGGTTTTTGTTAGTGTAGTGGCTCCACCTGTTCCCGTTTCCATATGTCTATAAAGTACATAATAGGTGCTTGTGCCATCAAAGCGAGAATAGGATAAAGCCGCCCACCCATTTCTTTGTTTTTTTTCAGAGGCAAAATACCTAACATATCCGGCACTATATCCCTCTAATTGGCTCATCCCACTCCAAGAGCTTGCAGAATAATCATAAGTTTGGATATAAACATCCTCATAGCTACTTGAAAAATTATACCCCGCAACATTGATAATATCATCAACCTCTCCCACCTCGGTTTTTAAAATATGGCAACCTGAGTTTCCCATATCCGCATCCGAACCATGATTAGGAAAACTACTAAATGACTCGCCCAATGTGCTTGAGCGAGAAAAAACCGCCCCCGTATCATAGAGGTTATAGGTTCCATCCGCAAAAACCATGATATTAGTGCCAATACTCCCATGCAAGCGCCCGCCCACGTTATTAGTGCCAAAAGAAAATCCCGTATCTGAATCAGAGCAGGTTTCCCAAGCGGGCGTGCCTGTATTATAATATTCTAAAGTGCTTGTTGAATAATTATACCGTTTGGATAGTCCTGTTCGGGCTGATCCCATAGCCGTTACAATATGGATATAATCCCCATCCCACACCACCGCCGAGGCGCGGCAATAATTGGTGGATCCAAAATCAAAGATTTCTATTTCTGATCCCCAATTAGCGCCTCCATCCTCTGAAACCATAATACTCATCGCTTTGGTATCGGGGGAAAACCCCACCACTATGCGCTCATTGGTATTATCATAATGTGCGGAAACATACCCAGTTGAAGCTATTAAAGCCCCTTGATCTGAAAAAGAAAGCGTACTTACAGGCGCCCGTTGTACGTGCAAATCGGCGCTCGAGTCTATATAAAAAACCCATATATACTCAATAGTGGAATATACACCAATGATCATGTACGCATTAACGATTGACTTAGTCCAATTGGCGGCGGATGCCACCGTAGTGGTGGAGAAAGAGGTAGGCTCAGCCGCATTGCCTTCATATAAGACTAGATTATCACTTGCATCCACCGCAAGCACATAGGGGATATTGGAAGCATCCCGCACATGCGCCAAGGGATAAATATCATCGGTATCGCTTACCACCGTCACCGTTGCCATCTAAAACACCACTTCCTCCTCTTGGGCAACGGGTTGCGGAGTGCCTAAATTAGCCCCACCCGCGCGGAGCATCCAATAAGTTGTGCCCTCAAGCTCCACTTGGAGAGTTTCCACTTCTTTATGATCCCACCCGTATTGCTCCAAATCCATGATAAATAAGATCTCAGGAGGAATCATACTCGAACCATCGGGTGTCCCATAGACTAACCCAAAACGAAGCACAGAATCCGACACATCGGATGCAATATCCTTGACCTGATTGATAGGATAATACCCTTCTACGCCTCCTTCTCGTTCCACATACACCCAATTGAGATAGGCCTGAAACTCCGTTTTCACGAACCACCGAATCTCATATCCAATGTTTAATAGACTTGTTGTTAATGGGGTTACCTTAGTAATTAAATCCCATCGTCGGCGATCATTCCTCACTCGCACATATTGCTTCACTAAGGCATCATCGCCTGCCGGAGGTTGTCGCACATTATAAGTCTGTTGCCACCCGAAAGTATTTTCGAGTTCCCAATTCCCTCCACTTTCTCCCTCATATTGGTTCTTATTTGAACTCCAATGCGTCGAGAACCGATCCCATCCTGCCCCCGTTTGAAACCAAATACGGGTATTGGCATAGATCGCGGGTTCAGTAATAAACTCACGTAACGCAAAAGGCCGATATCCAATGCACGAATAGGGGAAATAAAACCCGAGATCATATCCTCGGACACTTTTATAAATGTAATCTCCTACCTGATTGGAGGTTATTGAATCTACAACCGATGTTAATTGAATGTTACTCATACATAATCATCTCCATCAGGGATTTGTCCTTTCAAATTCCATCCGTACTTTCTCCCCCACCGCATCGCATGATCCCGAATAACCATCATTTGAAGCAGGAATAATGGGTCGCGTTCTTGACGTTCGGTGTTATTTAATACGTACCTTCCCTTCACACGAAGAGGCTCACGCTCATTTCGCCGACCACACACATAGAGCCGACACGGATATGGTCGAATCTTATAGATAGCACATAGGCCTTTCTCCTTATTTCGAAAGGGACATTCCCCTTCGATCGCGAGAAATCTCGGATTCCGTGTATGAATAGTTACTGATGATTGAAAGTGGTTTAATAGCTTTGGAAATTTCTTTCGTAATCGGGAAGAAATCAACCGATATTCTTGTCGAGATAACGCAATCCGCCTACAACATTCCCCACAGTTGAAGCAATACCACGGGCCTTGACTCATTTACTCCATGCCGCCTTACCAAATCCTAATCGCTGGCTCGATAATTCTACTGATCCATCCTCTCGGATATACATAATCCGGTGTGCATCGTATCGACGTTTCCGGCCTCGAATTTTATGAACTCCCAAGGCATAAATAATCTCGCGTCGATTAACCTCTGCTCCCTCTCCTGCCATTGAGAACTTTGTTTCTACAAAATTCTTCCGAAAGAACGTGAGATAATCCCCTCTCCCAAGATGAACCTCGTAGTGTGGCAAAGGAATTGCTAATACCGCTGTCCCCGCGGCAGTTACCTTTTCCGCAAATTCTGGATGGAATGGATATAACCCAAACTTACATAGCCTATCGTGTTCGACCTCCCCATACAAATGCTCTTTCCCCGTTTCGGGATGGAACTGAGGAAAGACTGTTCCATCTGTATAGAAGGCAACCCATTGAAACACCAAAGGGTGATTGGTCGCCAATTAAACAGTCCCCCTAAGTCTCATCATATGTCCATGTAAGAGTTTCGCTATCTTGCTGACCCGGCGATGCTCCGTTTGCAACGGTATCGACTTTTACCTGTAACACCGCATAGTAACAACTATTTCCACTCACGGTGATAGATGTAGTTGTATCAATCTGACATTTTGATCCAGATGTATAATCCGTAATTGGATCGCTCTTGTTCGTTTGTCCGCTGTAATAGGTATGACCTGTCTCTAGGTCGTCTCCTGTTGTCCCGGGAGTTCCTGATGCTTGATCATAACTTCCTGATGGGCATCCAAAATCCCCTGAGTCTCGGGCTCCTACGCGCATTTCGCCACTTGTACCCCATGTCCATGTTCCAAAAGAACCATCCGAATAGAGATAGAAGTTCTCAATCGAAGTAAAAGTCCCTGTCATTTCCAAGCAGATGTGCTTCCAGTATGAGTAATTAAACCCAGCAGAGGGAATCACAATCGGATTGCTCGTGCCATCGTCATAGGCATCTGCCGTACAAAATCTCGCATTCGTAATGGTACTTAGTGTAGGGCCTGCGCCGTTAGCCTCTTTCACGGTTGCTGTTGCTGCCATTTATTTTTCACCTCATATAATTCCAATCATTATTTTTCGCCCAACCCGGCTCAACAGACGATCAATATGTGCTTGAAGGCGCTCAATGTGTTGGGCATGCGCCGTTCCTTTCGCAAATCGTACCTGTTGTTCTACTAGCCGAAATTCCTCAATTCCCCATCCCGAATCAAGCAAAAGCAAAATCCAAATCGCCGCGAAACACGCCGATAGCTCACTCGCTAAGGTTGGGATTGAGCTATATCCATAGGTATATTCAATCTTCACATTTCGATTTCCTGTCTCAGGGGCCTCCACAAATTCGATCCAACTCTGATTGTCCGTGATATAGGGCCAATAATCATCATCTACCCCATCACCATCGGCCTCAGTTTGAGTATCCCAACCAGTGCCTCCTGCTTCCCGCAGTGAAACGGCCGTGATACTTTGCACAGGATATTTCTCTAAGATAAATACCTTTTTTAGACTATCCCCATCGAAATAATCTGTCTTGGCATTTGCATTGGAGAAGACCTGCCCTGTCTCTTCTTCTACAAAATCATCTGCGCTCGCAATTGCGAGAGCAAATGCTTCTTCACTCACGCTGGAATACGCATAGTCCACCGTTATCGCGGTATCTGTTCCCGGGGCACTTGCTAAGATAATTTGTCCGCTATTTCCATTGACTGACGACACCGTTACGGGACTCCCATCCACGTAGACTGTAACATCTGTTATGGTAATACTCTCACTCCCATTCACATCGGCGAGTGGATAGTATTCCGTATAGAAGGTCGTCTCACTGTTATCACCAGTTCCGAGCGATTCCCCTACAACATAGGTAGGTTCCTGCCCACTAAAGTAACGAACTTGTGCGTGTGTTGTGTATGCCATGAGATCCCCTCACAGCCGTTGTCGATGACCTTGTAGCCATACGGTCACATCGGCTGATTCTGTTGCCAATGTTGCATATAGCGTTATTCTGATCCAATTACAAGGCAACACATTCTCAAAATACGGATCAACCAATACATCTGTTGTATAGAGTGGAAAGCTCGAACCAAACCGCCAATGATCGTAATTCCCTGCTGCCAATGTTGGGTCACTCCCTATTGCGTCGATAAAGGCAGGCGTTCCCCCATGTCCTTCATCATCCATCGCCCAATCGATACTGATTGTGATTCCATCACTTGTGGCCGCATTCTCAATAAATACCGTGAGATCTGTCACTCCTGCCACCCACATATATAAATGGGTCGCATTCGCGGCTTCATCAGCAACCGAATAGGTCGCCGAAAAGTTAAGAGGTCTCCTTTCCACAATTTTTGTTATTGCCATTTTTTTCCCTCACTTATAATCGTTGGCGATGCCCCTGAATCCATACGGTCGCTTCGGATGCGGCCGCAGTTCCATACATTCGAATCCTAATAAAATTGCAAGGCAATACATCTGAAAAATACGGATCAACTACAACATCTGTGGTGTAGGTCGGGAATCGCGAACCAAATCGCCAATTGTCAGACACTCCAGCATTGATCGTCGGACTACTCCCTAACGCATCAATATATACTCCGCTCGCTCCATGTCCTGCTTGGTTCATCGCCCAAGCAATACTCACAGTCATTTGAGCCGAGGCATGGGTATTCTCAACTAAAATTGAAAGATCAGTTATCCCTGCAACCGAAAGAATCAAGTCTGTCGCGTTGCCTGCCCCAATTCCCAATGTATAACTATCAGAGAAATTCAGAGGTCTATCTTTCTGTACTGGCACTACTGGCATTTTTTTGTCCCTCGAATTATCATAAAAAAAAATAAAGGTAGCCCGCCTTACGGCGCTACAAGATCGACGAGAACCTTGCTACCTCTACCTTTGCAACTTGAAACGGCATATCCCTTTGTCGTATTAGTTGTATCGTTCGCCCCAGTAAACGTGATCGTGTGTGCCGCTGCAACATCAGACATTACGACATAACGAATTACATCGAATGCGCCTGTTGAAGTAACGGGCGTCACTCCGTTTAACTGTTCCAATTCAATCAACTCGGTGCCAGCGCTCGAAATCCCATAATAGATTATGTATTTCGTTCCGGCTGTATCCGAGACGGCTGTAATCTGTCCTCCGCCTGCCGAAACACCTTCGTGTCCCGTAGCTTTAGATGCGATTAATACTCCTGCTGATTGGGATGCTGCTGAAATTGTCGCAATTGTAGTATTGCTCGTTCCACTCCGTGCGGTAACTGTTCCTGCCGCAGCAACGGGACTATGTGCATTGTTTTCGCTCATTAGAACGAATCCGATGTTTCCATTCCCTGCCGTGCCTGACCATTTTGTTGTTCCCGCGACATACGTTCCTGTTGCAGCAAGAGGCCCAATTAGTTCTTTCTTCTCAGTAGAATCATCTGTATCCACTCCAATGACCATGAGATATTTCCCAATGTCACTATCGTGGGTTGATGTCCACTCGATTACTTCGTCATCATCCATCGCGGCGCTGACTTCAGCATCAAGTCCTATACTGGAATCAATTGCTAATTCACCTGTAACTGTCTTTCGGTTCGCATATCCACTACCAGTTGAACGAATCGCCATACCGTCCTCTAAAGGAGCAGCGGCGGTCATCTCTACAACTCCGAATCGCTGAACGTTCCCAAAAGCACCACTTGCGATGTCTTCGAGGGTTACGCCATGCGACGCAGCATTGTGCGTTGTTTCAGTTGCAATCGTCCCCGCGGCAGCGCGAGCTACAAATACTCCTTTGGCAATTGCCGCTGAAGATTTATACCGACCCGCGATAGCGCGTTTGGCTTTTGCATTACTTACTCCTGTTCCCATATAAACACCTCCACTTATTAAGGTACACAGTACCAGAGGATTTTTTTTTCTAAATTAGAGTAGGAGGCCCGAAGGCCACGTCCTCAAAACATGCTCAAAAATTGAAAGCTAGAATTTATATTCGGCTTTCATTACGCCTTCTCATAGACGTTGGTTAGTTTCACAATACCATTTGTGTATCGTGTCACGTAGCCTAATCGTTGAATCAAGATCAGGAAGTTTACTTGATACCTAGCCCAGAACTCCCGTTGTAATTCCAAAGCAGTAACATTTCCGATGACTGGCGCTCTGCGGTCAATCATCAAGCATGTACTGTAATCTGGAGTACCCGCAGTAATGGGTAATGCATCTGAAACGACAATAGGCACACCATACAATCGGGCAAGTTCGCCTGTTAATACAGTCGCACGAGGCCCGTATTTGTCGATAGTGAGCACATGGTCAAACTCTGTCTTGTCCAAGAACCGATGGGCAACCCTGCGTGTGCAGATAAATGCTCCCGGCTCAAAGCGATTGTCTCCGAGTAAAGCCATAGACTCAACGAAATCATCGTTTGTCAGAGGTGCTAAACTCAAGTCTAAGGTCTGTCCCGCATCATTAATCATTCCATCGAACATGGATTTGACATCTGGTGCTGAGTAAGATCCCGTAGCTCCTTGAATAAAGGCTTCCTCTTCTCCCATTCGGATGGCATCCGCCATCTCCATCGATAGTAAATCCATTACGTCATAAGCCGCATCTTGGATTACTTCTGGAGTGACCCATGTAGCTACAAAGTGTCTTACTTTCGTAAGTTGCTTTTCGCTAATGGTGCCGCGTGTGGTGTCATCCATCAAGTCAATTAATGAAGTCGAAGGTTCGCCCCGCGTCTTAGATGTTAATCCCGCAGTTGTAGTTGGAATGTGCAGAATGTCTCCGGGCCCTGTGAAATTCACGACACTCGCTAAATCACGAATGACAGATTTCTCTAAGATCCGGCCCCAAATCTGACTTGACCAAATTTCGGGGATTAAGTACGCAGTGCTAGTCTCTGTGGTGTAGTACCCTGCAATTGCTTTGGCAACATCTCTCCATTTCTTCTGCATGGGCGAAGGACTGTAATCGCGCGGTGGGGTTTTAAACCACTTTGCAAAATCACGATGTTCATCCATACGTCGTTCATAGAGTTGATTTAACTCATCTAGGGAGGTATGTTGCAAATTCTTGGCTCTGGTTTCCGCGATCTGATTAGTCTTCACACGGTCAGAGTATTTCAGTAATTTCCCTAATCGCTGATTCAGGATCATAGCTCGATCCTTTTCAGTTTGTGGCATTAGTTTTCACTCTCTTTTTTTCAATCTTCGGAGTTTTGGTCGTCTCCTTCGGACTCCCCTTCTTCAAGCTCAACTCCTTGCTGCTCCATCAAAAACTCCAATAAATTCGTAACGTTTTCTACCCCGTTTCCAAATTCATTGAGGGTCTGTGTGGTCTCAGCCTGTAGCTCTTCAAGGCTACTCCGAGCTTGCGTATTAGTTTCTTCTATCTTTTCATTGACCGCTTCGAGAATCTCATCGCGTAATGCGCTGAGACGCTCCCCGAGTTGGTCTTCGATTTCTGAAAAGACATCAACCTCTTCTTCGTCGTCTCCCCCTTCTTCAGGGTCTTCCGACTCTTGAGGCGTCTTTCCTTCAGTTTCATCTACCAGATTAGTTTCCCCCTGTTGTTTTGCTATATCGCTCATCATTTTTCCAAGTACGACAGAGATCCGTGCTTCTGGATTCGCTGCGATATTAACGACCGAAGCCTCAAACAATTCCCAACTATGAATAAGCCGATAATCGAACTCATCATCATCGTTGTAGAACTCTTCCGCGCCACCCCAATCCAACACACCACCGACAGACATCTCTATGAGAATCCCCTCATCGATGAGTGTCCAGATATCCTGTGCCGTTTTTGAAATTCCGATATATCCTTGAATCTCTCCAGTTTCTACTCCGTACTCGTTTATTCCTTTCTTAACTGCCCATGCCTTAATAAACCTCCCAATCGGAGGATCATATCGGTTGTGGTTAAAAAGCACAATTCCGCGCTGATTCAATTGATTCGCGCCTTGTTCGATCGCTTTCCATGTAATTATATCTCGGTCTGAATCTAATGCGGAGGTACTCACCGTCGCTTTAAACACTCCAAGATATTTAGAAAATTCTTCTGGATCAATCCCATCAGGCACATCATCAGTGCCGAGTGCTTTCTCAATTAAACAAGGAATCCTGAATTTATAATTATTGTCCTCTTTACTTAAGAAGTTTCGAAGGGCCATATCAAAATCAGAGTAAAAAGATTTCGTGTGTTCTTTCACCCATGCTTTTGCATCGGCCATTGACCACTTACTCTTAAGAAACATATATTTTTGAATGCTCGTTGATCCTTGGGCATCACTCTTCAACTTTCCAACCACGGCCTTTATTCCTTTTGTTGAAGAAATTGTAGTGGTTCGGAGCGAATCGCTCACAAACAACCCTGAATCCCGAACAGGTATGTGTAAATATTTTTCGCCTTCTTCAGGCATCGATCTCACCCATCTCTTCCTTTAATCTTTTTAATACTACACTAATTTCTAACTTTCGTGTATCTCGTTCTGCTTCCCCTGTCAGTTCAGCAAATAATCGTAACCCTTTTAAGAGAGATTTCAGGTAACGATCCTGAGCATTGGCCACCCGTAAGAGTTCAGTCACATCTCTGGTATTTTTCAACTCTTCGAGTTCCTTTATCTTGTCCCACGCGAACTGGTGTACTTTCAAATATTCATCGAGGGTATTCAAGATCTTTTCTCCGTGCTCCTCTAAAATCTCATCCCGCTTTGGCGCTAGTTTTTTTGCCCTCAGCCAAATCATGTGATTGCTAATTTGCTGTTTCGTGATGCTTACATCATATTTCTCTGACATGCGATCTGCAATAGATTCGTAACTTTCCTTTTTCTTAAGCGCAGCAACCTCTAGCTCCTTGATGTCCTCTGGACTTAAAACGTTGCAAATCGTACATTGATCTTCATGCGTTTGAGCCATTATCTCCTACCTCTAAAAAACTTTCGTATCCGACTCACTGTGCCCCGCATCCGCGTTCCGAAGGAAACTGATGCGGCTTCAAATACAATCCCTCTTAAAATTCCATCCAACTCCCCGCGCGCCTGATTAGCACCGATATCCAAGAAAGGCACTCTATCATGCACAAAATGTGCGTAAGGAACGCGTGTCCCAACTGTTACGGAGTCTCTCTCTAAGACCCAATACGCATCCGCAGGACTGGCTTCATCATTCGGCTTAACCAAAAAAGATGAATCGAAATGTCCGATAGACGCCTTCAATCGGCCTGTGTCTACGGGAGTAACCTCCCTCGTTCGTTCCTCAATCAAGAGACCTACTTCTTCTAGGGCGTTCTCTACACTTGTGAGAAGATTGCCCTTAAATCGAGGCATTCCCTTGAGAAACTCGACATCTCCTTCAACCTTCGCCGTGATCTTGATCATAAGCCCCTCTCCTTCTGTCGAGATGGAGCAATCTCTCCCTCTCTCAATTTCCCGGGAGTCTCCTGATCCCGATCCTGTCGCTCCGATTGTTGTTCATTTAAATTAGTATCCGGCCCCATTCCATCCTCGTTCGTTTCACTTCGAACCCGAACATCAGACACAGGGTCATCCCCTCCTTCAATCGGAGGAAGACGTAACCGCTTACGAACCTCATTAGGAACAATTGTTTTCCATTTCAGGTAGATTGCGTCGATTTGGGCTTGAACATATGGATCAACCCATTCATGGAGTTCAAACCGAACATCCCAATAACTTTCTCCAAAGAGCTGAATGATTACGCGATCAATCGCATTCTCAATGACCTGTTGGATTCCATTAATGCGGAACCCGAATGTATTGAGCTGTACCCGTGCTCCTTCTAAGCTAACCTTTGACTCATACCCAATGGCAATCGTCGGTACGCGAAGCACTGACATCATTTCTCTCCGAGTGGAATTTAGAAGTTCGACATACTCCAAATCCTTATTAATACCCGAAATAGCTTGGATTGTTACATCTCCTGATAATAAGATGTTATCGCCTGCGCGAATTTCCTTTAACTTCTTTTCAATTCGATTAAATTGATCCTCACTTGCATCCCTCACTAAGAACGCTAGCGTTGGAATCCCTGAGTTATCAAATAACTCCTGATTATATCCTTTCGCAGTGGAATAAAGATTGGCACTCTTGACAATCGTTTCTACATCAGAAACGCCATAGAAGGCACTCGCCATTTGATTCATTGAGACATGCACAATTTCTTCGGGCGTATATTTGGTTTCCCAACTACCCTGTCCCTCTCGATGAACATATCCCGCGACGTTCCCATTCTCATCGCGCTTAATTTTCATTTCCTCTGTTTCCAGAACGTAGATTCCTTTCGCCCCATTATTTTTGACGCACTCAATATATGCATCATCATAAACAATGGTATTAGTGATAAGGGTGCGTAAGAAGATTGGAAACTGCACTTTAGGATGCGCGAAGAAATTCCGAACCTTTATAATTCTTCCTTTCGGTACTTTGATATCAAAAAATCTAGGAACAAACTCCCATCCTGATTTGATACACGTATCCACAATTGCCCCTACAGGGCCGCGTACATATGGTTCATTCCGATAAATACGTTTATAAGTATTCTGTTCCGCGCCTACGTCACTCTCTGTCTTAGGGTACATCCCCCAAGGCACAGGGGCTACAAACGGTTTGCTTTTGCTTCCCCCAATGATAATATCTCGCAATCGCTTGCGAACTTTAGATAAAAAAGACAATTTTAAACCCTTCTGATATATACTCGGGATCTTTTGCGCGGATTGATATGTGCTGCTGGATCATTCTTTATTCGTTCCAGAAGCTCCTGCATATCCCGTTCGGATTTTGGTGCTTGACTCGCTTCCTTGAAAGGAACTCCCTTGGCATCTGAGTACCCTTTGGGAACTCGATCTTGCACGGCCAAGGCCAATGCCCATGCCAAATCATCATTTCCTTGACTCTTCCCTGAAAACTTTCGTCTTCCTGAAGGAGTTGTCTCCGCATGGATTGCATGGAGCTGATTGATTAGTCGTCGATTATCTGGAATGATTAAGATTCCTGCCTCCATCATTCCTTTCAAATTATAAATCAATCTTTCTTTTACCGCATTCGTAAATGTGATTCCTTCTAAGACAGTAGGGCCAATCAAATGCCCTTGCTGTAAGTGATCAACAAACGGTAGTCCAAACGAAGTTTGATCGCAATATACCCTTATAGGGCGAAATGCTTTAAAAATTTCAAAAATACGTTCTTCCTGCTCAGGAGCAGGTACATTATCGAACGTCTCCACAAATCGAGTGAACCAAACATATTCCTCAACTTGTTTGGTAATTTCCTCCTCATCCTCCCACACCGTCACTTCTCGCGTCACTTTCTTAGGACTTCGTTCCGTGAGGATAATTGCGGTTTCTGAGTCCTTCCGCCCGAAGTCAATACCAAGATACCGCGCACGATTTTCGTACAATGGGGGTGGTGAGAACACGCTATACTGTGTGATATCTCGCGTCACTTGATCCAATAATGTAAATGGAAAGAGCGTCATGCTCTCATCTACAAAGGTGCAACAAAATTCCATGAGCCATTCTTCTTCGGTATCGCACAGATCTCGAATGACCTGATATTCTAACCGAGGACATTCCGACCACATAACCTCGTGATAACTCCATTTCGGAAGTTCTTTTCGTCGAATCGCCTCTTGAATTTTCTGCCATGTTCCATAATAGTGTCCGCTCTTTCCTCGCGCCGTGCTACTCATGGTTAAACGTAACCCTGATCCTACGGCCACTGTCTTAGATGCGGCCTTCCACACATCATCCGCATTCGGAACGAATGCCCATTCATCTAGGTATGCATTTCCTGTAAGTCCTCGTGCCGCATCAGGCGACGAAGATAATGCGGTGATTCGTGACCCATTCCCAAACTCGAGTTTTGTTTCGCGATCTTTTACAACCGCAATTTCAAATGGTTTGGGCAGATTTCGCGCAGCAAAGCGCGCAACGCGCAACATTTCGCACGATTGATCCTCTTTTTTCGATACAAAGAAGGACATCATTTCGTCGTTTAACACCGACTGGTGAAACGATTCTAGGGAGAACAACGTCGAAAATCCTACTCGTCGCGACTTTAATACAAATCGCATCATGCTCGGATCACGTAAGTACCGAATGGCATAGGGATCGAGTTGAATCTTTACGCCTCCTTTGCCCGGGAAAGGCACATAGCATAAGCGATGAATAAACTTCACCGGATCGAGGAGGGTTTCGTAAATTTTTTGACTTGTCCATGTCATTCGCACTTCACGTCGCAGCGTCTTCTCATATATATATCTCCGCGCCCCTACGCGTTTGGTATCCGCCTCCCTGTTATCCTAGGCCTCTCTTTCCCCAATCCGATTTCCCCTCGTACTTGTGTCGGGGGGGTATAACCGCGCGCTTGTATAGACCTCTATATATTTTCGGTGGAATATATACTCGCGCCCCCAACAAGCAAAAAAAAAGGTTACTCTTGGTAGTAGGGTTCTAATCCCTCAAAGCTCATGCAGTGGGGGCAATATAGCTTTCCACCATCGGGGACAAGTTCGCGCTCAGGGTTGTCAATTCTACCATCACATTTTTTGCAGTACCAAACTATTTGAACCATTTTGTTTCTCTCATATAATATTGCTCATGCAAAGTATTTAAATCTTTTGGTGCGCCCCTATACACTGTATATACTCAGTATATATCGGCATACTGCGGCGTATATAATCTATACCGATATATATTGCGCTCCTCACAATATAACTCAATCATACAAATAGAGCGCGAATATATACCCCCTCAAAGATCAATACCTCCTACTCAAAAATGAGTATAGCCCTATCAAAAGTGAGTATATTAACTCAAAAATAAGTAGTCTTACCCATAAGGGAGTATAAAGCGCGCTGATATATACCAAGATAGCGCGGTATATACTCCATAACCGCGCGGTATATACCACTATACCATAAGGGCTAAAATATATATTGTATAGCGGACTTCAACCAAAAGATTTATAAGCCTAAACTGCGCAGTATTATTTGAGAAAGCCAAAAGGGGCGGAAAGGGGCAGCAACCTCTTCCCTTGGTGCAGCGAATAGCTGTAAACTTTTAATTGTGGGAAATCCACGAAATCCGGCGATACGGTCTTGATCTCTTAGATCTGGAGTCCAACCGAATAGAGGCGACTCTAAGCGTACCCTACAAGATCCCAATGGATAGTAGGGATTACCCACCTCCCGAAAGATCGACAGGGAGCGCTCTTATTAGCCGCAAATAGTGAGTAGAAACCAAAAGGGTGATAATATGGATATGTCAAATAAGAAATCTGAAATCATCGAAGCAATCTTAAACGTCGCTGAGAAAGACACACAAGAGCAAAAAGAACTAGAAAAACTCACAAAAGAACAATTATTGGATATCCTCAGTACATATGAGGAAATCCCACAAGACGACAACCCACAAGACGATAAACCACAAGACGACAAAGAAACAACCCCCGCAACCAAAACTTTACGAATTGGTGACAAAGAAATTAACTTAGAAACAGGAGAAACAAAAACAGTACAGAAAGACATAGAACCGACTTCAACCGATAAAAGCGGTTACATTCAGGCTTTGCCCACAAATAAGCTAGGATTCACTCCACTGATGAAGCTAGTCGGGCACGGGCTCTTTTTCTCCCCAAAAGAGTACCCCCACCAACAGCAACAGCTCGCAAAGATATACGAGCTGTTCTTGGACTTAACAGCGTACCCCGAACCATTTAACCGACCATTTTCTCAGCCACTCCTCCCTGTAGTCTTAAATCCAGAATACATCAATTTTGTTGCAGAAAATGTCGGGTTTATTATCTTAACCGCAAGATATCTCAGAGATTCAAAAGATTTCAGAAAGGACTTAATAGAACTTCTTAAAACCCACCAACCCCAATAATAACTTAGTTCGGTGCAATCCCGAACACCTCCCAAACTTTTTTCTATTATGGAGGTGAAAAGCATTGAGGCAAAAAGTTATTATAACTGGAATACTGAGTAAAGACCTTTTTTGGTATAGCTTCACCCTCAAAGTGGAGCAAGAAGGGTTTGAGGGACAGCAAAGCAATAGCGGAGTTATTGACTGTTACCCTATGACTCAAAGAGGGATTTCTCAATATCTTCTTGAAGAAGATATAGAGAGATTACTCTAATTTGGAGGTGCGAAATCCTCCGACCTCCTTTCTTTATTTCTAATATGGAGGTTGATAAAATGTATAAGATCAACACAACAAAAGGGCATAGACCACACAAAGAACAACCACACATAATAATACACTATAAACCCTTACACCATAAACTCCAAGATATGACAGAAGAGCAGAAAGAAGAACTTAATACAGCGCGAAAAATGTTTATTATGTTCTTAAGAGTCATAGACATAGAGTATAACGACTTAAAACGGATGGACAAACACATTATAACGTACCATATGGACAAACAAGATTTTGAACTAGAGCAAGCGCGTTTATGGTCTTATCGGTATTTGTTTATGATGGAGGGCCTCCCCTCCCTCTCATAACCCTCTCTTTTTTTTTATTTTTTTTCTTAGGCGCGCCTGAGTCGCGGCCGCGTCTTAGTCTTAGTCATACGTATAAATCCCCAGCGCGCCTAAGCCGCGCTCACGTCTGTGGAGCGCTGAGCGATGGGGGGCGCGCTTGCGGTGCGGGCACGTCTGTGGCGCGGGCCTTCTCCAAGACAAAGGCCGCGCCTGAGACGCAACCGCACGTCTATCATAGCTGAGGTTGCGCAGAACACGCGCGTTCTCGCACCCCTCTCTCCTATACACGCGAAAAATCACACGTCTCTTCTGCGCTGTCTCAGCCCTATTTCTGTGGATATGCGCGCGCGAGTCCGCTGCCTCACACGTCTTTCTCGGGGCGCGCTTAAGACGCGCTTGCGATTGTCGCGCGCCGCGCCTGAAGAAAAAGGAACGAGGAGCCGCACGTCTAGTCACACGTCTAAAAGCGCGCTTAAGACGCGCTTGAGATACGCCCATGACGGCGACACAGGGGCGCGGAAAATTAAATATGTTGTATAGGTATCTAGGGGGCGCGAACAGAAGGTGCGATAGGAAAGGCCACCGCACGGCATAGTGAGAGCATAGGATTAGGCGCGGGTATCCGAGCTTTTCCTTTATATAGGCCCATACGTTAGACCTTACCGCGCTAGTATATCCGATAAATTTTCGGGTCTAATTGAGAATCAAACGCCCCACCGACCTCACAGGAGCGCGATAATATGAAAGAATATAAATTTGAGGTAAAGGTAACATCCCCTTACCCAATAGACAGTGAGTTTATTCTGGACGCGCTACGGCGTATCGCAGATGAAGAGACATACGAAGTTAAAGAAGTATAGGAGCGCGGTAATATAGGAGGAATAAGGATGTATCAAAAAGAAAAAACGCTAGAACCCACAAAGAAACATTATACCTTCTTTGTGAGGGTAGGAGTGAACAGGGCCCCTTGGATATTCACCGCAGAGGAATATCCCGCATTCCTTGACCAGTACGACGAGTCCCACAAGGAGATTATTCCTCGGCATGTGTACCTCGGAATTCCAGAACTTAAACAAATGATAAAGCACATCCTCAGTCTCAAAGCGCAGGGGCGCGCGGATGAGGAGATTGAAATTAAACTTGTGCGGAAAGTTACAACTATCGCCGATGAAATATGGGATATCGCCCCAGAAGAATAGGGCCTCGGCCCCCCTCCCAAACTTTTGTTTGAAAGGAGGAACAAAGATGAATACCCTAAGAGATCTTATCCTCATATACCTACTCAACGCGATTGTAGATGTAAAATGGTATCATATCATTTTCCTTCTCATCGCGATCCTTGTAGATAACCAAGAAACAATAGAGAGAATTGTGAAAAAAGATGACGCATGATATATGCCGCGTTCATTTCACACAGGTACAAAACGCCTGTAAATACAGGTGGACTTTTACCTGTGCGCAAACTGACCCGTACCGAGGATACGAAGAAGGCAAGCGCTATCACCAATGTGTTAATCACTCGCGCTATCCTCTATGTCATGCTGATATCTGTCCTCTTGTAATAGTTGATTACGATGATTGAACCTCGAATGCGCGAAAGCGCGGAGGAATCCCAATGCTGGCGCATGTCCTCGACGCCTACTATAAGAACATTGAGATTTCGCAAACATGGCCCTCGACCTATGAAACAGTAATTCAGGTGGATTAATAATGCTACACCTATGTCCTGTCTGCGGCATTAAATGGAGCTGTATTATGCTCCGCAACCCCATAGACGGCACGCCTTACAAAGTCTCCCTTAGGGATGATTCCTGTGGGCGCGAGTACCTCAGCGAGGCGCCCTGCCTCGCCTGTCAGGGATTATGTAGTCGCGAACATATGGAGAGATTCTATGTTCCCTCCCCTTAAATCATTTATCACTAAGATACTATATCATGGCAAGCCTATGAAGATAGAGTTCAAGGCCCGCTCCATTAAGATTCAAGGAGTAGATTTCCTATCCCTAAGTGATATAGACCATCATATTAATAAGGTAACTCAAGCCCTCGACGTAGTGGATAGCACCACACACAGTAAGGAGTATGATAACAATGCCTCAGACCGATGATAAGATACAGGTCGCGCTCAAATTCGAGACCTTGAGTGAGGCCTGTAAGCACCGCATGTTCCAACCTTACCTTGAAGATAGTCGCACTACCTTAGTGCCCCAGTGCGCCGAGAACTGGTGGAAGCCCTGTAAACTCGACCTGTGCCCGCTCCAACTCGGCATAGTTGGCTAGCGCGGCGCGAGGATATATTGTCCAAAATTTTCGGATAAATCAGAACCGAACCGAACCCACCCCCTCACAGGGGGCGCGGAAAGGATGGAAAAAAATGCTATCATATAGACGCATCCGCGCGATAACTCCTTCTCCAATGGATATTGATAAGGTGCCCTTCTCATTGATCGTACTTCCGCTGGAAGAGCGCGATTATGATGTGGAAGGCGCTCCCTTCATGGGATGGAATCGCGTTGTTGCACACAACCTAAAAGCACAGGGGATTGTAGAATGACAGAGGTAGTAGTAGACTTCGCGGTCTATAAGAATATTTGCCCTTTCTCTTATCTTCACTCAGAAGAGGATGGGCGCGTTACTTGCCAGCATCCGGGATCAGGAATCGCAGAGATAAAATGCTCTGCTGAGATTTGCCCTATTTCCTTAGGAGTGATTGAAGATGGCTACATTATACGAAAAACTTAAGGCAAAGGCTCAGGCGCAAGTTCGCGCTGCCCAAGCAAAACGCGAACATGATCAGGAGCGCAAATATAAATGGGAACAACACGCGTTTGGAATCTCACGACGCGGCCTCACCGGAGGGCGCATTGTAATCTATGATCCTTAGCGCGGATACCCCGATACATTTATAAATGCTGACTATATTAACTATTTAGTTGATTGAAAATGAATCAGATAGAAAGCGCGGCGCAAGGAGGTCTCGCGTGGCTTCACGCGCTGCAAGAGCAAGGAATCCTTCCGGCAGAGGACGCGCCGGGAGTAACACGCGAACATAAAAAAAAGAGCGCGGTGGAGGCACCGACAGTCATCTTAGATGCCAGTACACAGGAACAAATGAATCACTGGAAGGAAATGCGCCAATTTCTTCGGAGGTTAGAAAGGCACGGCGGTGGCATGCCCAAAAGGAGCTATTTCCCTAATCATTATGATTACCTTCAAGCAATCAAGCGCTACACTAGAAGTCCTTGTGAGATTTTCAACAAGGAATACCTTGAGAACAGGCTCGCAAACATGCTCCTATCCAGCGAGGAATTTAATCAACCTACTCCTCAACCCGATCCAAAAGGCTGGATTCCCTCAGCACAGAGCGCCATCCTGAAACAAATCAAGATGTTGCATGAGAAAGCGCAGATCAAGTCCTACGAGGACGCGTGGAACTGTTGGACAAACAAACAGGCAACGCGCTACACATCCCCTCTCGATTATGTGCCTTTGCACGATCTGGAGGCCCCCCTTATGGGGTGGATTAGTTGCCGCAACTGCACAGCGCGGTGTGCAGGATTCAGTCTCGCAACCCTACACCAACAGGACTATGAGCCTCCTCAAATCTCTCCTCCTCCCCCACAATTCGCGATACGCGATCCTGCATGGAATTTCAAATTTCCTGAACCTCCGCAAACTCTTAGGGAGCGCCGTGAATGGTTGCTCCGCAAGTTCTGCGGAGATTATGGGCCGTTCATTAAGGCGTCCGCAATATCTTTGGAGCGTCCTCACCCAAAGACTGAGGAACTTACAACCCTCCGATATCGCGGCGCCTTTTTTGAGGCCCCCTCGAACTATGGCTTCCCTACCTTAATGTTCAAGTTCTCGCGAAGCACCCCTTCGCGCTTCAGGAAGATTGACTATGACGACGCAAAGATATGGGAGATGGTGGGGAAACTCCAAGGAGCGCAATTGAAAGCATGGCTCAAAACGCGCCAAATGCTCAAAAAGAAGCGCAAATATCGCGGCACTTCGGTGCGCCACAAAGATGTCCCAAATGCAGGGGGCGCAGTAGCAGAAGCAATACGAAACATTGAAGTCCTCTTATAGCCCCCGCGCCTCTCTGCCCCCTCTTCGGAGGGGGCACCTCCATCTTACGACATACATCCCCTGCCCAAAGGAGCGCGTTGGATTAATTCTGACGCGCTCCCTAAGGATCACTACCCCGCACACGTCTCGGACTTCGCGCCGTTGCGGTGCTATGGGATAAGAATGGTAGAAAAAATTGTCGCGCTAGGCGACCTCTTCGAGGTCGATCCTCTTGGGCGCGAAGAATGGCAGGTGCGAAATATTGAAATTTATGGAATCCCAGCGCAACACGTTGCTATTCTCTCACGAGGAAATTGTGAAGGATAGTCTCAAACGCGCTTCACAGGAACTTCTCCAAGCAACCCTCTATCTTAATCAGAGTAAAGCGATGACGATGGATGATGCCTATTTCCTCGAACTAGAGGAGGCATGCGAAATCACAGATCGCGCTAGTGATCTCCTTAAATTTGTCAAACATAATCTCGACAAAACATTTGAGGCGCGCCGAAAACGAATATATGAGGAATCGAAATGAAGTGCGCGAAAGTCCATAGACGGATTAGGACAAATCTTCCTCTTCTCCCGAACTCCTTACGAACTTTAATCGAACAGCGCGCAGAAGACTTTCGGTGCGTGGATTGCGGGAGAACGATGATTCGCGCCCGCGAACTAGGGTGGCAAACCTCTTATTACGAGCGCGGAGAGCACCTCGACACGGATTTTGATTATACGCAGGAGGCGTCCTACTTCTGCGACCACTGCGAGAGGGAATACTCAATTGAATGGTAAAAAGATCGCGGAAGAAATTGAAGAACTTCAGCGCGAAGAAGAAGAACTTTGGTTCAAGGCCGAAGTTAATAAGGCACTAATCCAAAAAGTTCAGTTAGAAAACATCGCCCTAGATAAACAGAGCGATGAAATAAGGAAGCGCATCGCAGAGCTACAATATGTTCGCGATGCCTTGAAAATCGACACCCGCACCACCCCCCACGTATGCCCTAAGTGCCTCACGCCGTGGAGTTGTAATGTGCCCCTTGAAACAAACATCATATGCTCCTATCCAATCCTCTATGAATGCGGGGATTGCCAAAAGAAACGATTTGAAAATATCCATAACGCCACAAGGATGAGAAAATAAATTGTCTTATTGTAATGATTATTATGTCCTGCCGTCGCGCTACACGCTACGGCGTATGGACAACATCCCTATCCCCCCTGTAAGTAGCTACCCTCCTATGCCCTTGGGAGGGTGGCCTATCACCCTTATCCCCGCGCTAGAACACGAACTCCTTAGCGCACTGGCGCAGCGCGGATGTATATTTGACAAATTTCATTCATATAATGGAGAACGCCCCCCCCCCC
>Ga0209536_100002359_pt1 | contig 30768 bp, 21 predicted proteins | sample DeeMarSeWOR28_12_FD_187461 | JGI IMG/M metagenome (GOLD analysis project Ga0209536, IMG submission 187461) | Marine sediment microbial communities from White Oak River estuary, North Carolina - WOR-2-8_12 (SPAdes) (version 2) | ecosystem: Environmental > Aquatic > Marine > Intertidal zone >...
AGCAGGACTAGAATCAGGGCGGGCAAAAGACCGATCAGGACCGAGACCCACATTTCTTTGTATTTTCGGTCGGCGCCTTGTTCGCGGAATTTGCGCCAGGCGGGGACAAAGAGCAGAAAGGGGATTGCGAAATAGACGCCGCAGAGAAAGGCGGCAATGCGCCATTCCCAATTGAGCGGCTCGGCTGCGATTGCGCGGGCCTCCTCTTCGCGTGCTTCCTGGCGCTGTTTCAACTGCTTTTCGAGATCGGTTAGAAGCTCGGCCGGCAGATGTCGCTCGGCCAGTTCGACGTTGGCGAATTCGAGGGCTTCCGGCAGATGCGTGGGGGTTCTTGTATACTCGAGCAACTCCAAATCCGACAGCCCCTGTATATACAGTTCCACTTGCCTTTCCATACTCTGTCTCCTCTAGAAGACAAACCGTATGGTCAACGCTTATGGCCGGATCAAAGGCGCCAGCCCCGCACATGTCGGCGACATTATAGTCGAAATTGCCTGAAAAGGCAAGAAGAATATTTGCAGGCCGCCATGCACATCCCACGTGAATTCCGACGAGAACGTGGTTCTTGGCCTATCAAAGAGATCTCAGGCGGTTGCTCGGCGTGATCCGCCAGCTAGTTGTCGGTCTGCATCGCACCCGGGGCGACGACCATAAAATCGAGCTTACGGGTAATTACGTTGTACTCAATCTCATCGACGAGGACACCGTTGCAAAGACAGGGTCTGGAGGCATCGCCTGTAACCTTCATGATCGAGGTCTTGTGGTCGTAGAACAGTTTACTGCCAAGAAAAATGCTGTTGTTGGCATCATCGTCAAAGGCAATTCCTCCTGTCGCGGTCAGAGTTGACAGCTCGGTATGGCCTTCAGCCGTCTTGACAAGGATGGCCTCGACGTGTGGAGCACTTGCTATGGTGGTGGCATCCAGATCGTGCTCGCCGTCGACAACAGGGACGTGCTGGAGCCACAAAACGCCGCCGGCGCCGGCATCGGCGACAATACGATTTTCACCCATGAAGTATTTCAGAGTGTCAAAATTCTGAATGAGCACATAGCACGGTTTGCTCAGACTCGAGGCGTTGGGCTCGGTCTCAGTGATGCTGACTTTGGAGTTGTCCATGAGTATTTCCGCGGGGGCCCCGGCAGCGGTGAACAGGGCGCCGACAGGATCGTAGTCAACCCGGCTGCATTTCAACTCAACGCCGCCGAGCAATTCTACAGCGTTGGCGTCCGAGACATATCCAGCCTGGTTGGGATCGGGCCTGGCGATTTTAGTCGTTGCTAGCCTGACCACGCCGCCGGTTGCGGTCAGCCGTTCAATCTTGGCGGTTGGCTTGTCGTCATTCGTATCTTCGGGTAATTCGACTGTCATCAGATCCGACGAGAGCATGTATTGCGCCACGCCGTTCGGATCCTCTCGGATCATTGTACAGCGGCAATCTTCTTCGAAAATGATCTGATTTGCAGCTCCTGAGAATCTCGCCTGTTTCTGCGCGGTCACAGTGACGGGGATCGGCTCTTTTGGGCTCGAAGGGTCGTTTGCATCCTGCACGCCATCTATCTCGTTCGCGTCCTGCATGTAAAACGTGAGCCTGACCGGGCCGGCGGCGAGAACATCCGGTGGTTCGGATCTTTCCGCCGGCAGGTTCACGGTTATCTCTGGCGACAAGAACGTCACGTCTCTTTGCTCGGTCAAGCCGTCCTGAGGCATTGTTCCCTTGCAGTCGCCTTTGAAGACGACCTGATTCGTTGCCTGGAAGAACTCTACCGTGTCGCGGGCAGTTATCTTTGTCGGTACGGGCGGTTCGTTGGCCTCGGCGCCTGCCGAGTTGCGGGCATAGAACGTAAGCTGCGAGAAGCCGTGGGCAAGAATGTCACCTGTGACTGCATTGTAGTCAATTCGCGGGGCCAGGAACACGGTTCGCTCCGTGTCGCTGCCGATCTGCGCGGCCCGGACACCAGATGAGACCTCGGGCCCACTGGGATCCTGCATGTACGCATCGAGCGATCTGGCCGTATCGACCGGCACGAGGACGAGGCCATTGTCACAGGTTACGACAATCTCTGCGATCTCATCAGGCGACTCGTTCGGCTCGCCAACTGGCGGGACGCCAACTTTGGGCTCGCCCGACGCTGCCACGACAATGTTGGGATCGCCCGTGCCATCTGCGAGTACGCTGTTGGGATCGACTGTGCTATCTGCCGGGAAGCTATTGGGATCGGCATCGCGGCCTTCCTCGACGGCGACGGCAACTGCTTCGGTATCATCCGTATCGCCGGGCCCAGTCTCACCGGAACGCCTGGTCGAATCCTTGGACCAGAAGATGTCGCTGATGAGAATTCTCTGATCGGTGAAGATCAATTCGTCCGGAGTCTCGATCAGCACGTTCTTGCTAAGCACACATTTGTAGAACACGCCCTCTTTCTGCTCGACCTGGCCCCGGACGTCTTGAGGCAGTTCTTGGGGGGCTTCCTGCGTACCGGCAGCTGCGACCGTCTCGTCCGCCTGCTCTGGTTCGGCCTTGGTCTCGATCTCGGCCGGCGTCTCGGCCTGAGCGACGGTTTCAGGGCGTGTCTCAGTTTCACCGCTCGAAAACATCGCCGCCTGAGAGCCTTTGATGCGCAGGGTATCCAGGTCGACTATCCTGAAGAATTCGAGGCGGTTGCTCTGGTCGTTGAAGACAATCTCCAGCCCTGTTCCGAGCATGCGGACGTCGTCTGAGACAAATTCGACCGGGCCGGCTGTCGAGAGCTGCGACCTTTCGCTCAGAAAAGTCATGTCGTCGAGGTAGACGAAACACTCTTTGAGTTCGCTTGATTCCTTGGGCGAAACGTGGACGACCACATTTCCACTGAAGGTTGCGTCCTTCGCCGCCGTCCAGCCGACCGCGGTTTCCACCTGCACCAATCCCCTGTCGGCGGTTATATAACATGTGAAATCAGACTCAAAGACATTTACGTAGGGCTTCTCAAGCTCCCAGAAACCCTGGGTCTCGTGCAGGAGTTTTTCGAATCCCCATTCCCGCTCAAGCTCTTTGGTCTCTTTGTTTACGTTAATGAAATAGGCCTTGTGCATGGGACCGAGCCCGATGTCGCCTATTTTGCCTACGTTGCCGTCAAAATCGCCGACGTTGCTGTCGGTGGCGGACTCAATCAACCCGGCGCCCGAATCAGTTTCGGGCATGCGCGTATCGCTCGTGCCTGTGTACAGAATATACGCTGCAAACACGACGCCCAGCGAAACAAAGCCGACAAGGAGTTTTCGCATTTCAACCGCCTCTTCTTGCCGTTACGGCAAGTATCTTTCCATGAGTTCAGCCCATTTGTCCGTACCTTTTAGTATGTACTCTATCACCTCTCGCACCGCCCCTCCGCCGCCGGGCAGAGAGGTAACGTAATCAGCCCGCTGCTTGACTTCATCGACCGCATTGACGACAGCGGCGGCGAATCCGACGTATCGCATGACCGGCAGGTCCGGCAAATCATCGCCAACGTACGCCACCTTCTCCGGCGTCAGATCAAGCTGATCAAGGAGTTTCTCGACCACGGGCAGCTTGAAATGGCAATCCTGAAAGACGTATTCGATTCCCAGTTGATCGGCCCGCAACTTGGTCGACGCCGAGTCTCTGCCGCTTATCAGGGCAACCTTCAGTCCCGCGCGCTGCCACATGCGGAGCCCGTGGCCATCCACCGAATTGAATAATTTGCTCTCGCTGCCGTCGGAGTTGATTATCAACGTGCCATCGGTCAAGACGCCGTCTACATCCAGGGCCAGTAACTGTATGTCTGCAAGGTCCACGTTTTTCATTTTCGATTTCCAATTTCCGATTTGCAATCGACAATCGGCATTCGTCAATTGGTTTACCCCACGACTTTGATTGTGACGATATCCTGCACATCGATCAGGCCGACGGGTCTGTTGTTGGCATCGACAACAGGCAACTCGTCTATTCTGTACTTATGGAAGAGGGCTGTCGCCTCCGCTGCGAGGGCATCGGCTCTGATCTTCTTGCAATCAGCGGTCATAACATCGCCGGCTTTGAAATCGAAAGCCTGCCTGCCGTGCTTTGTCATAAGGCGGCGCAGATCGGCGTCGGTGATGATACCCGACAACGTCCCATCTTCGCCGACCACCATCACAGAGCCGTGGCGTTTCAGGTCGTCTGTCTCTTCAAGCAGTTGCTTTATCGTATCTGAAGTCCCGGCAAGAGGCAGTTTCTCGCCCGGCCTGAACATCATCGATTGATCGACGGTCATCAGTTTGGCGCCGAGCGAGCCGCCCGGATGAAATCTGACATAATCTTCGACGCTGAACTGACGCGCTTTCATAATCGTCAAGGCAAGTGCATCTCCTACGGCCAGCATGCAGGTGGTCGAAACGCTCGGAGCGACGCCCAGCGGGCAGGCCTCGCTCATTTGACCCATGCACAGTACGACATCACTATGTTTGGCCAGTGCCGAATTGCTGTCGCCGGTTATCGATATCAATGTTATCTGCAACTGCTTGAGAAGGTTGATCAACCGGGTGACTTCATCTGTTTCGCCGCCATAGCTCAGGACTATTACTACATCGTCCTCGCGCAGTCTGCCCAGATCGCCGTGGACGGCCTCGGCCGGATGAAGGAAATGACTCGGCGTGCCGGTCGAAGCAAGGGTGGCGCTTATCTTTTGGGCGATAATTCCCGCTTTACCGATTCCGCTCACTATACATGAGCCCTTGCAGCGGTGAATCATCTCGCACGCCTTGGCGAACGACTCATTGACTATAGGTTTGACCGAAATAATCGCATCGGCCTCAGCCTCGATTACCCGCCGCGCGTATTCAAGATCGAATGCCACGTACCTATCCCCGGACTTCTGCATTCTGGGGGTCGAACATCCACAATTGAGTTGCATGTTGTCGGCCACAGTATCTATAGCTTTACCACGCTGCCTCTCTCGTTATAGCAGATCAGATCGTTCTTTTCCCCGGAGTAATCGGACGCGGCATGAATGAGTACTCGTTTGTCGCTGTGTGCCTCGATCTGTGCGAGTGCCGCCCTTTTCATATTCTGGAGGTAGTCAGCCACTTCAGGTGAGACAAACAGTTCGATGCGTTTAATCTGCTCCTTCGAAGCCGAGAGATTCAACAGGCGAATGATTTCGAGAGCCAGCGATTCATGGCTCTTGACAAAACCCGATCCGGCGCAGTTGGGGCAGGCCAGGTATGTGCTGGACTGCAGCGAGGGCCGCATTCTCTGGCGCGTCATTTCCACCACGCCGAATCTGCTTATGCTCAGTACTCGCGATCGGGCGCGGTCGTCCTTGATGGCGGCCCGAAAAGCTCTTTCCACGTCTTTGCGGTGCTTGGCGCTGCGCATGTCGATGAAATCGCAGATGATCAGTCCGCCGAGATCTCGCAGTCGAAGCTGGCGGGCGATTTCCGTCGCCGCTTCTATGTTGCTCTCATACGCGGTCTCCTCGGCGTTTTCCTTCTTGCGGTACCGGCCGCTGTTGACGTCAATCGAAACCAGAGCCTCGGTCTGCTCGATTATGATCGAACCGCCGCCCTCAAGCTCTACCCTGCGGGACTGGACCTTCGCGATTTCACCCTCGATCCTGTATTTGTGGAACAGCGGGACTTTGCCGTCATAATACGTCACTCTTCGTTTCACTCGCGGAGTGGCGATTGAGAAGAACTCCATGATTTTGCGTACCACGCTTTCCGAGTCACACACTATTTTGGTTATCTTGCTGTTGAAAACATCCCTCAGCGCCCTGATAACCAGATCAGATTCCTGATAGAGCTCGCCCGGGGCGCCTTCGGTCTCTATGCGCTTTTCAATAGCTCTCCACAACCGACCGAGGTACCTCAAATCATTTTGAATGTCCCTCTTCGAGGCCCCATGTCCCGCCGTCCTGATGATGAACCCTCGCCCTTTTGGCGGCTCGCTCTCCTCGAGAATCTGACGCAGTCTTCTGCGCTCCTCTTCGTCTTCGATCTTGTGCGAGACGCCGTGTCTTCGCGTCCAGGGCATCATGACCAGGTACTTGCCCGGCAGGGCGACGTAAGTGCTGAGGGTCGCGCCCTTGGTCTTTATGCCTTCCTTTGTCACCTGCACGACGATTTCCTTGCCCTTGCGAAGACAATCCTGGATGGGCGGCCTGTCCTTGAGCGATTTGCGCCTGCCAATCGTTTCGATGTGCTTGCTGCCGGATCTGGAAAAATACCGGGGATGCAGGTCGCTTATGTGAAGAAAACCGTTTTTGCCGACGCCAAAGTCTATAAACGCTGCCTGTATGCCGGACTCGATGTTTACGACTTTCCCTTTATAAATATTGCCGACGTGCGTGCCCAGGCTGGCCCGTTCGACATACAGCTCTTCGAGGTGGCCGTTCTCGACGACTGCTACTCTGCACTCCTCACTCTCAGCCACATTTATGAGCATCTCTCTTGACATTTTCGCGTCCCATATACTTAGACAAATCCTAATATCGAATATCGACAACTCCGGTGCCGTTTCTGGATGCTTGTTGCCCGGCGTTGTCCCGGAAATCCGCGAGGAGGTTCACATCACAGAAATACAAAATTCTATACACTTTGTTCCGCGGAACGTGGCTAAGTGCTTAGAATTTCGCATTTAGTGTTTCACACGCCTTAGGATTTCGTACTTTACAACTGATATCATGCACCGTGCCACCGCACGCTGGTGCGCCTGATCGGCGCCGCCAGCATGCTCTGATCCAACTGGAGCAGGCTCAGAACCTCGTCAACTCGTACCGAGCCGGCGCCGCTGATGCTGCACTCGACAATTATACCTTTCTCGCCGATCTCAATCGACGTTAAAAAACCTCTAACGTCAATATTCCTGAATCTTGAACCCCTGGCGTCCGTTTGTCGCCGAAGATCGAGGCTTTCGCTGGCCAGCAAACGCTCAATTGTTGCTTTCAAGTCGTCGTTGAGAAATTCTCGCCGCAACGCCAGCACGTATGTGGCCGAAAGGGGCCGATACGATGCGCCGGGCCCAGCGACGTCTACCGAAATCAGCTCAATACCGTCGGGCAGCTGCGCCGAGAGCTCGGCCGCCACCGAAGAGCACAAGCGGCCGCCGTCTTCTGTGCTCTTGTGTACCTTAAGGCAGAGCAGTTCGTCGTTGGACTCAACCCCCACGGGCCTGGGCAGCGGTAACGATAGCCTGGGGCGTGGATTGAAGCCCTGACTGTATTGAATGCTTATTCGCCCTCGCACACAGGCCCGCTGGAAGACTCTAAGCGTCTCGGCGTGCGAGAGGAACCTCAGAGTCCCCCTGATCCGGAATCTAATCACGAGCGGCAACGTCTCATTCATGACGGATAGCGTACAGCGTATAGCGTACAGCATATGGCGGATTGCGTTCAATGGGCAGCCGATACTGCCTCTGAACGCTATACGATATTCGCCATATGCTAAAGTAAAGCTACGATGTTGCTGTCTCCTTAAGATTTCAAATCTGAAATCTGAAATTCGAGATTTGGAATTGATTATGCCCATCTTCAGGGCGAAAAACAAGCACTTTCCACAAAACGCTCCCGCAATCAGCACAGATCAGGTGGCAAAGGCCTTGTTTGCTTGTCAACCGAATCCAATCCGGTATACTTGTTTGCATTGGCACGGTCGCGACCAAGGCCGCCAAGGCACCGATTAGATAGTCTGCCAGCGGCAAGTGGCCTCATAGGCGTACGTGAACTGAATTTTGAGCAGAGGGCAAGGTACCATGAAGATCAGATCTATTCTCCTGGCGGTGTGTGTTTTTGTATCGGTCTGTCAGCCGCAGCAGGGCGCGTCACCGGAGGGAGGCAAAGAGCATTGGCGCGGGGTCCATGTTGGTATTGGCAGCGGCAGGGCCCTCGAGCAGTTGACCGGCGTAGTCGGCGAACTGTCCGCGCTCGGTGTCAATGTGATAGTCGGCGAAATCAACTACGGGTACCAGTACAAATCGCATCCGGAGCTGGCCAGAGGTAACGCGAGCGGTGTCGAGCAGATCAAAAAACTGCTCGCCGAGTGCCGCAGACACAAGGTCAGGCTGATTCCACAATTTCAATGTCTGGGGCATCAGTCTTGGAGCAAAAGAACGGCACCGCTGTTGACGGAATATCCGCAATTCGATGAGACGCCGGGCAAGTATCCGAACAACGATGGGATCTACTGTCGAAGCTGGTGTCCGCTGCATCCACAGGTCAACAAGATCATATTTGAACTTATGGATGAGTTGATCGAGGTATTCGAGGCCGACGCCATGCACGTGGGTCTGGACGAGGTGTTTCTGATCGGTGACGAGGATTGCCCTCGATGCAAGGGCAAGAGTAAGGCCGAGCTTCTCGCGAAAGCCATCAATGACTATCACAAGCATCTGGTCGCCGAACACAAGATCGAAATGCTCATGTGGGGCGACCGGCTGATCGATGCTTCAAAATACAATTACGGAAAATGGGAAGCCAGCGCCAATGACACAGCGGGGGCGATCGATATGATTGGCAAAGACATCATAATCTGCGACTGGCATTACGAGCCAAGGAAGGCGTACGAATCGGTGCCGATGTTTCTTGAGAAGGGTTTTCGCGTCTGGCCCGCCAGTTGGAAGAAGCCGGATGCGGCCAAGGCCTTTGTGGACTATTCCAGGAAGTTCGATAACGAGCGCATGCTGGGGCACCTGAACACGACGTGGGGAGCGGTCGCGATAAAGGATCTGGCGTCGTTCGAGCCGCTGAAGTATGCCACGAAAAGCTTCAACAAAGACAGCGAGTGACATTTGCCGCGGCTGGTACCTCTAAGAGTTGAAGGATAAGTACGGATACATCCCGGCCACGTATCACCAGACCACATGGTGCACGCACCAGGCGTTACAAGCGGGTGAACTACCACGGCCACGGCACCGCAGAGCTGTTCGACATAAACAAAGAGCCGGGCGAGTTCAACAACCTTTGGGATGATCCCGACCATCAAAAGGTCAAGATGGATTTGATGATCAAGAGCTACGATCTGACGGTCAGGACAACCAAACCCGGCACGAAGATCACCGGCCGGTACTGACCGCAAGATTATCTTTCAACGTCTTTTCTCCGCTCATGCTATCCAGGGGCGTTGCCTGCGAGTTGTCGCCGAGAGTATGTCTTTGGCGATGAGCACGTTCTCCCGGATCTGAAAGTCAAACATGCCTGCGCAGACAAAATCGGCTCCGTTCTCGAAGGCGTATTTAAAACCATCTCTCGGATGTATAGCGCCGGCGGCGAGAACTTTGAAGGCAATCCAGGATTTCTTTACCGTCTTCATGACCTCGACAGTTCTTTCCGGTGTTATCGACCAGATGTTATCGTGATCGAGCAAGCTGCCGCTGTCGACGTTGAAGTCCACTCTTTCTCGCTTCGGCGTGGCGGACCAGTAATTACCGTGATGGAGGGTCTTCATGTAGAAATCCACTGGAATCCCGGCCTTCTCGACCGCTATGGGTACCTCGATCGAATGGCCTCCGATCCCGGCGGCAAGTCCGTTTTGCTTGATGAAATCGACGGCCTTGCCGAGCAGGTCGACGCGGCCGGCCTTGACGAAACTATCCCCAATACCACCCTGGACGTAGGCGGCGACTGCTCCGTTATCGATTGCCTGCCTTATGTTGGTTGTAAGGTCGGTGGTCTTGGGGTGGACCTGTGCGATCCACTGGATTCGTCCGCCTCTTTCCTTCCAGTACTTGTTGAGATGCCGCGAACCTCCTGACAGCATCGTGTTGATCCCCATCTCCTCGCACAGCTCGAGCGTGTCCATGACCCTCTCATCCGAGGAGTAGGCCCTGAACAATTCGCGCAGATACGGCAAATCTCTGCTGTGGGACCATCCGCTGAATTGATTGCCGCCAATGATCAATCTGCTGACCCTGGTGCCGCCCAGGTTGGCGGTCGGAAAATCGACGGCCGGCTCGGCCGAGGCTTTCGCCGCGACGAGCGCGCCGGCTGCGGGATTGACAAGAGAATTCCCAAGAAATTGGCGGCTGTTCAGATGTTTGGACATTTCTTCAATCCCTTCGAGTAAAGTAGGGGGCAGGGTAACGTCCCAGCCCTTCCAAAGCGATTGGAGCAACCCACAGGATTGCCCCTGGGACTCAGAATAGCAAGTTCGTCCGAAAAATGCAAATGTACTGCGTTTGGCGGCATACTGCTACAGCCCGGACAACTGCTCTGAAATGCCGAGTTAGCCACAAATGCGAGGCGAACATGTGGAGTTCTTACGCGTATATGCCGATAAGACTTGCATATTGTCGCGCCGATTTATATAATTGGATTGTGATTTTGGGTGTAGCTGTAAAATATGTACGCAAAGAATTCGCCGTGGTGCTAGTGTGCCTTTCTTTGATTGGCAACTCCGCGTACGGAACCGTGCTGTGCTTTGGCGCCGACGGTCATATTGAGTTCGAATCAGTTTTCCACGAGCAGTGCAAGGATCACGTTCATTCTCGGTTTGCGGATCATGGCCACCGTTCCTCCGAAGATAGGCATGAACATGACAAACACTGTCACAGCGGCCAGTGTATTGATGTCCCGATTTCTTTTGGCCTGGCCGGGATCTCGAAAACGACGGAATGCTTGAATTCGACATTGGCAGCCCTTTCTGCAAGCGTGATCGCCGTTGTCGAGCAGTCCGGTTTTTCCGAACAGCTTCCACTTTCAAAGACCTGTCTCGGCGGTTCCTACTTTAGCCCTCTGCGGACAGTCATTCTGCTGGCGTGATCAAATCCCACCAATTCAGATTTTAGAATGCGGAATCTACAGGTCTGTCCTTTTTGATTCCCAATTCTAAACTCCCACTGTATCCGCGTCGTTGGTAAGAGACCCGAGTTCAGGATGTATTCTAGGATTTTGATATGCGCCTAAGATTTTTACAGTTGATGCTATTGGTCCTCGGCTTCTCAGGCTGTGACCAGCAGCCCAAGGAGGTGGGGGGGCAGATGCGTGCCGGCCCTCGTGAGAGACTAATGCAAACATCCCGTGTCGGGACCGGTGGGGCTGGCGAAATGGTCGATCCGACCGGTGTTGTCAAATTGAAGCAGGCCCTGGAGTTGGCATTGGAGCACAATCCCGAATTGAAGGCCTTCGCCTTGGACATCAGTGCCGCCGAGGCAGGCCGCTTGCAGGCGAGCCTCAGGCCAAATCCGGAGCTTGCTGTTGAGATCGAAGAAATTGGCGGAGCGGGCAATCGCAGCGGATTTGACGGCTCTGAAACGACCATCGCGCTCGCCCAGCCAATCGAAATGGCCCGGAAGCGCGACAGGAGAACGACCCTGGCCTCTCTTGAAAAGGAGCTTGCCGAATGGGACTATAGGGCAAAGCGGCTCGACGTTACCAGAGAGTCGACCGAGGCTTTCATAGCCGTGCTGGCTTTGCAGGAGCGGCTGGCTTTGACCGAGGAGCTTGTCCGCGTCGCCGAGCAGGCGCACAGCGCTGTCACCCAGCGGGTGGAGGCTGGCAGAGACTCACCGATCGAACAGACCAAGTCCGGTGTGGCGCTGGCCGCAGCGCGGATAGAGCCTCAGCGAGCCAGACGTAATTTGGAATCCGCCCGCAAGAGACTGGCCGCGACGTGGGGTGCAAAAGCTGCCAGTTTTGATTCGGTTGCAGGTGAACTCGGCGAGATATCTCCTGCTGCGTCGAGCCATGAGCTGGGCCGCCTTATTTCGCATAATCCTGACGTAGCTCGCTGGCAGGCGGAGAAGAAAAGACTTCGTGCGGCCTTGGAGCTGGAAAAGGCCCGGGCGGTTTCAGATGTCACGCTGAGCGGCGGCTGGCGCTGGTTCAACGAGACCGACGACTCGGCAGCGGTCGTGGGCCTGTCGATTCCGCTGGGCGTATCGGACCGAAATCAAGGCAGCATTCGCAAAGCGACTTACCTGCTTGCGAAGGCTCAAGAGAGCGCCAAGGCAGCCGAGATTCAGGCTCTAGTATCGCTCGAAGAGGCGGCGCAGAAACTCGCGGGGACCTACGCCGAGGCAACCGCGTTGAAGAACGACGTGTTGCCCGGCGCTCAGAGTGGTTTTGACGCCGTCAGTGAGGGATACCGCGACGGCAAGTTCGACTACCTGCAGGTCCTCGATGCTCAACGGACGCTGTTCGAGACCAAGGGCAGATACATCGAATCTTTGACCGCCTATCACAAGGCCAAAGCCGATGCCGAGCGTCTGATCGGACAGAGCATCGATTCAATGAAAGAAATTCACGAAGATAATCATAGGGAGTCCAAGTGATGAAGCCAAAAACACTTCTGACACTACTGTGTGTTCTGGGGGTCGGAATCGCTATCGGGGTGGCGGGTCAGTATTATTACAGTACGCTTGCTCCGGCTGCGAGTGCTGCTTCAAGTGACAGTCACGACCATGTACACGGCGAAGGAGGTTCGGCCCAGGTGACAGTCTGGAGCGAGCGGTTCGAGATATTTCTCGAGCATCCTCTTATCGCTGTCAACAAGCCGACTCAGTTCGTCACACACGTTACCGATCTGGTGACGCTTGAGCCCAGGAGGCAGGGCCCGATGACGTTCATTCTGCGCTACGGTTCTCAGGCGCCGGTAGAGCACGTAGACATGAAGCCCGCCAGAGAGGGTATTTACACCCCTGCGCTGACTTTCCCAAGAGCTGGTGATTGGAATGTCTCGCTGAAGATTCCACTTGCGGGCCGCGATTACGTCGTTGATCTACCACCGGTCAAAGTCTACGCCTCGCAGGCTCAAATAGATCATGCCCCCGTGGCTGCCGAGATCGAGGGAATCAGCTTTCTCAAAGAGCAGCAGTGGAAGATCCCGAGCAAGACCGAACCTGTTGAGATTCGTCAGACTGCGGCCGGACCAAGTGTAACGGTCCCGGAATCGGCCATCGTCGACGAAGGCGCAGAAAGAATCGCCTTTGTGCAGTTGGCCGGCGAGACCTTCGAGGAGCGTTTGCTCACGCTGGGCACCCGAGCGGATGGATTCGTCGAGGTGCTCTCGGGCTTGTCCGCGGGCGATCGTGTAGTGACCAGCGGCGCCCGCGCCGTTGCCGAGGCACAACACCGGGCAGATGGCCAGCAACATGCGCTTGGCTCCGATCAGTTTGTCAGCTTAACGCAGGACCAGATCGAGAGATTTGAGATAGAGGTCGCAACGGCCGGAGCGGGCGAAGTTGACGTCCATGTGAGCCTGCCCGGTCAGATCGCAATCAACACCGACCGCCTGGCGCATATTATGCCCAATGCGGTCGGCGTGGTTCGTCAGGTGTTCAAGAACGTGGGCGACACCGTCAAGGCCGGCGAGGTCATCGCCTGGCTGGAGAGCTCCGAACTCGGCAAGGCGAAAGTCGATTACCTAACCAAATGGGCCGAGCTTGGCTGCTGTTCGATGGACCTTACACGGGCCCAGCAGATATACGACAGCACGATCGGGTTGCTGGAGACTCTGAAATCGGCCCCGTCGCTGGAGACTATTCGCCAGACCGGAGGCGAGGCTCTGGATAGCAACCACACTCTGCTCGTCTCAGCGTATGCCGAGCTGGTTCTATCCATCTCCGCCTACGAACGCGAGAAATCGCTGTTCGAAAAGAAGATCTCCAGCGAGAAAGATTATCTGGCAGCCGAGAACGCATTCAAGAAGGCCGACGCCAAATACGCCGCGACGCGCGACAGCATTGCCTTCGAAGTCAAGCGCAGTCTCTTGGAGGCCCAACGTGCTTTGCAGGTGCGGCAGATTGAGCTTCAAGGCGCCGAACGCAACCTTTATGTGTTGGGCCTGAATACTGCTGATATCAACGATATCCAACTCTTCGCACGCCGACAGACCTCCGGCGGCGTTCAAGAGCAAGAATGTGACGATCCTAACTGCCCCGAATGCACCGCCGAGCGTGCGGGCCAGCAGTCCGGATATTTGACAGTGCAGACAAATACACAAGACGAGAGACTTGCCTGGTATCCCTTGCGTGCTCCTTTTGACGCGACAGTGATTGAAAAGCACATTACTCTCGGCGAAAAGCTCGGCGACGAATCCTCTGCCTTTACAATAGCGGATCTCACCACTGTTTGGGTGGACCTCAGCGTTTTTCAGAAAGACCTGCCCTATGTCAGGCAGGGCCAACCGGTCACGGTCTCTGTTGGGTCAGAGAACGGGAAAGTAGCCGGTAGAATAGACTACCTGGGGCCAATTGTCGGCGAAAGAACTCGTACCGCACTGGCGAGAGTGGTGCTGGACAATCACTCGGGCACGCTGCGACCGGGGACATTTGTTACAGCCGAAGTGCTGGTCGATATGGTCGCCGCGAAAGTCGTCGTTCCAAAGGATGTTGTTCAGGACATGGATGACAGACCGACCGTTTTTGTACAGACCGATCACGGTTTCGAGCCAAGGACAGTGAGCTTTGGCCTTGTTAACGACCTCGTCGTCGAGATTACTTCGGGGCTGAGACCCGGCGAAAGAATAGTCGTCAAGAACGGGTTCCGGCTCAAAGCGGAGCTGGAAAAAGTTGCCGGCGGTGCGCACGCCGGTCACGGCCACGCCCACTAAGACTCTTGGAGTTGTATCAGTATGATTACGAGACTGATTCAGTTTTCTCTGAAACACAAGTTGTTGATAGTCCTGGGTTTTGTCGCCGTTAGTGTGGCGGGAGTGTTTTCTCTTTCAAGACTGCCCATCGATGCGTTTCCCGACATCAGTCCCAATCTGGTACAGGTATTCGCGGAACTCGAAGGGATGGCGGCCGAGGAGGTCGAGCAGTTCGTTACCCGTCCGGTCGAGGTGGCGATGCGAGGGATCCCGGGCGTGAAGAAGATTCGTTCGATATCGTCACTCGGGCTTTCCACGGTCAATATCTACTTCAAAGATGACGTGGACATCTACCTGGCGCGCCAGCTTGTTTCCGAGAGACTCAAAGAGGCCGAGGAGGGCATTCCTGAAACCATGAATATGCCGCACGGACTGGAGATGGGCGCCATCGCCAGCGGGATGGGCAAGATTCTGTCCTACCGTGTGCAGTCAGATGACTACAGCACCACGGATCTGCGCACGATTCAGGATTGGATCGTCAAGCGCGACATCCAAACCGTCTCAGGCGTTGCCAAAGTCATCAGCCAGGGGGGGCACGTACGGCAGTATCAGATCAGGGTGAACCCGGACCGGCTCCTCGAATACGATCTGACGCTGGACGATGTCATCGAGGCCGTCCGAAAGAACAACATGAACCTGGGGGCCGGTATAATCGAAAGAGGGTCCGAGGAATTGATCGTCCGGAGCCTGGGGCTGGTCGAGACATTGGAAGACATTGAAAACATCGTAATACGCGCCTATGAAAGCAGTCCGGTTCTCGTAAGCGATATCGGCACGGTGGAGTTCGGCGACGCGTTCAGGCGGGGAGTGGCCTGCCTGGACGGGCAGAAAGAGATTGTAGTCGGCGGCGTATACAAACTTCACGGTGCCAACTCATTCGAGGTAATCGGCCGCTTGAAAGAGCGAATAGTCCAAATCAACAAGACCCTGCCCGAGGGCGTCAAAGTGATTCCCTACTACGATCAGTCAGATCTTGTCAGAAACAGCATAAATACGGTCAGGGGCGCGCTGTCACTGGGTCTTATCCTGGTCTGTCTTGTTTCATTCGTCTTTCTGGGGAACCTGCGCAATGCTCTGATCGTCGTCTGTTCACTGCCGTTTTCCACGCTGTTTGCATTCGTTCTGATGTATCGCAACGGGATGCCGGGCGATCTGATATCGTTCGGCGGCATAGCGATTGCGCTGGGGATGATCGTCGACGCCACGATCATCATGGTCGAGAGAATTCAATCGACCTTCGGAGGCAAAGGCGAAGAGGGATCGCCGACAGAGACAATACTGGCCGCCGCCCGAGAGGTTGGCCAGCCGATATTTTTTGCCGTCTCTATCATCATCATCGTATTTATTCCAATCTTCACTCTGGGCGAGGTTGCAGGCAAAATGTTCAGGCCGCTTGCGTTTGCAGTTTCCACGACGATGGTGGGCTCGCTGATATACGCGCTGATTGTCGCCCCGGTCTTCTATCGCCTGCTGCATACGGGAAAGGCCCGGGATCGCAGAGCCAGGGCGGTTCATCCGGCAATTCTCAACGGCTACAGGTCGATATTAACGTTCTGTCTTGGCCGTCGTCCGGCGGTAACTGCTGCGGTTATTCTTATCGTGTCACTGGGTGCAGCCGTCTTCACGACTCTGGGCAGGGAGTTTGTCCCAACTCTTCAGGAGGGGACGGTTCAGGCCCTGGCGTACATGAACCCGAATATATCTCTCAAAGAGATCAGCACTACCACAGAAGCGATTGCAAAGGACATCCTGGAGTTTCCTGAGGTAGATCAGGTTATCGCCGATATCGGCTATGGTGAGGTCGGCCCGCACATTCATCACACAAATTATGCCTGTATGACCGTCAACCTCAAACCCAGGAAGCAGTGGAAGAATGTCGGAACGCAGGAAGAGCTTGTCGCTCGAATTGACAGCCGCATTCGCAACTACCCCGGCGTGGCGGTGAGTTTCTCTCAGCCGATCAAGCACGAAGTCGACGGCCTGGTGGCCGGCGCCGGCACGGCGGTAGTGGCGAAACTTTTCGGCCCCGACATGGCGACCCTTGAAGCCAAGGCGGCCGAGATACATGACGTTCTTGCCGGGATAGGCGGAGTCGCCGACCTCAGGACCGAGCAGGTTGCAGGCCAGACGCAGCTCCAGATCGATATGGACAGAAGCCGAATAGCGCGGCACGGACTGAGCAACTACCAGATACAGAATACGATCCACAGTGCCGTCTCCGGTGAAGAAGTCGGCAAGGTTTTCGCGGAGGAGAAGATATTCGGCATTACCGCGAGATTTACCGAGGAGCATCGCAAAGACATCGAGTCGATAGAGAACCTGCTGATTCGCACGCCGGCCGGCTACAAGGTCCAGCTCGATGAAGTCGCCGACGTCAATACCGTCACGGGCCTGCGCCAGATCAGCCGGGAAGACACGCGACGGTTCATCTCCATTCAGTGTAACGTTCGAGGCAGGGACGCTGGTGGCTTTGTCGAAGAAGCTCGGCGAGAAGTCGCCGACAGCGTGACTCTCGACGCCGGGTACAGACTCGCCTGGGGCGGACAGTTCGAATTGCACCAGGCGGCGAATAGGCGGCTGTTAATAGTTGTCCCGATAACGTTGTTCCTGGTTCTCATGATGCTTTACAGCCTGTTCAATTCGTTCAGAAACGTGTTCTTGATCATGCTCAACATACCGCTGTCATTGGTCGGCGGCGTTTTCGCTTTAGCCCTTTTCAAAGAGAACCTCAGTATTCCGTCGTCAATCGGGTTTATCGCCCTGTTCGGAATTGCCCTAACGGATGGTCTTGTATTGATATCGCGATTCGAGCATCTCAAGGCAAAGGGCATGGCCCTGCGGGAAGCGGTTACAGCAGGTTGCTCGTCGAAGTTGAGACCAGTTCTGATGACCACGATAACGACCGCTTTGGGATTGCTGCCTCTGGTGATAACTGCCGGTACCGGCTCGGAAGTGCAAAGACCGCTGGCTATCGTCGTAGTAGGCGGACTCATATCGTCAACCTTGTTGACTCTAATTGTCATACCCACTCTTTACGAATGGGTCACGGTAGAGCACTAAGAAAAGAAATCAAAATGCGATCCGGGCAAGTCAGGGTCAGGGATATGGATGATCGCATTTAAGAAAGAATCTTTGTCTTGCCGGCTCTGCCGGCACTTTGTAGAATGATATCAGACTTGTCCGGTTGGTTGCTACCAGTTGAGACATGGAGAGGTGTCGGAGTGGCTTATCGAGCCGGTTTCGAAAACCGGTGTGCCCCTTGCGGGTACCGCGGGTTCGAATCCCGCCCTCTCCGTTACGCCGCACGCAGACGCTGCAAAGTCCTGACACAGGGAAGTTGCAGCGTCTTGTCGGCTTTCAATCGAGTCTGCCCTGCACGGATCATCTGAAATTGCACACTATGTGTTTGAGAGAATCTTCAGTACACGCGCCCCAAAAAGAAGAAGATTGTCGGTATCTACATTGGCATATTCTGAGGCGATTATTAGCATAATCGCGCTTTGTTTGTGGATCGCAACGCGCAAAGGACTCTATCATATCTGAGGATGTGGGGTGCTTGTGGACTGCACGAGTCGACTCATCCAAACAAGGAGGGCTGTCGCAGAGGAAGGCCTCTGTTGGTTACGTGGTGTTCCTTGGGTCCGATGAGGTTCTTGTGTATTTTGCATATCGGCCGCTGAGCAGTTGTGGATACAGCGCGATTCGATGAGTGTTCCCGGTATCCGGTCCGTCGTTGGTCATGCCAATTTTCTGCGGCGTTGCTGTATCATGGCAATACTCATCGCTGTTCGTGGCAAGGGTATGTTTGAATGCGTGTGATGAAGTGTTGGCGTGTTGAATAAACGCTGAACAAGACCAGATGCCAAGCCGGCAGTCCGACCCTGCCAGAGGATATTCGCGCTATAAACGCTCAGGGCCGGTGGCAGAGTGAGCACCTTGCCTGTTCTTTGAGCAATGCGATGATCTGGAATCCAATGTCTTTATAGCAGCGCAGAATCAACAATCAGATTAGAGCACTGGGTTGAAGAAGACATCAAACTTAAGTCGTCTCTTCCCACATTTATTGATGGCGAGCAGATGCGCCAGGACTGCCGGCAGGTTTTTGACATACGGAGGATACACTGGTATAGTGTTATGATCATACGTCGTCGCTGCGAAAGAAATGGGTAATCAGGGCATTGCGTTATGAAGGTCATAGCCGACATATCTGTTGGCCGCTTGATGCGGCCTTTTGTGCTGCTCGTAATCGGCATAGTTGCCACCTGTCTTGTAGGCACCCCATGCGTGGATGCTGCCGATCCGCCACGGATGAAACGTGCCGACGCATTCCTTGGAATCCATTTCGATTTTCATGCGGGAGAGGACTGCAACCGCGTTGGCGAACGAACCACTCCGGAGATGGTCGAACTGGTCATCAACAAAGTCAAACCCGACTACATTCAGATTGACTGCAAAGGGCATCGCGGCTATTCGAGTTATCCTACAAAGGTGGGTAACCCGGCACCCGGGTTCGTCGGCGATCCGCTACGTGTCTGGCGCGACGTGACGCGGAAGCGGGGAGTCGCCCTCTTCATGCACTACTCGGGTGTATGGGACTACAAGGCCGTGGCCGACCATCCGGACTGGGCAGCGATCAATGCAGACGGCAAGCCCAACGATCGGGCCACCTCAGTGTTCGGGCCGTACGCCGATACACTGATGATCCCACAACTCCGCGAACTTGCTGGTGAGTACGGGGTGGACGGGGCCTGGGTTGACGGCGATTGCTGGGGTACCACGGTTGACTACGGCGAAGCAGCTGTCAGCAAATTCTGCGAACAAACCGGCGCCGAGACAGCACCGCGCAAGGCGGGCGAACCCTATTGGAACCAATGGACGGACTTCCATCGCGAGGGTTTCCGCAGCTACCTGCGACATTATGTCGACCAGTTGAAAACATCCCACCCTGACTTCCAGGTGATCAGCAATTGGGCGTTCAGCGATCATATGCCCGAGCCCGTGTCGGCCGACGTTGCAGGCCTTTCCGGCGACTTCTCGCCGGATGACAGTGTCAACTCGGCTCGGTTTGCCGGACGGTGTCTCGAGGATCAGGGCGTGCCGTGGGACTTGATGTCGTGGTCGTTCAGTCGCAAAACGCGCAAGCAGAAGCCGGCCGTGCAGCTTATGCAAGAAGCCGCTCTGGTGCTCGCCCTGGGCGGCGGATATCAGGCCTACTTCAAGCAGGATCGGGATGGAGCGCTCCGCGATCCGGCTGAGATGGCTGTGATGGCTGAGGTTGCCCGGTTCTGCCGCAAGCGACAGGCCTACTGCCATCGATCGGTTGCCGTACCGCAGATCGCACTGCTCTACTCGACTGCTGGACATTATCGAGAGTCACCGCGACTATTCCACTGGGCTGGCAGCAATGGCGTCAGGGTGCTGCGAGAGGCGCTGGCTGAGATACTCCAGAACCAGTACGGCGTACAGATACTCAGCGAGCATCATCTGAAAGGTAATACGTCCAAGTGGCCTGTCATCGTGGTGCCGGGCTGGGAATACCTTGAACCTGATTTTCGTGACGAATTGGCTTCCTACGCCAAATCCGATGGCAACCTGGTGCTGATCGGGCCAGAACCAGCGGAGCTTTTCGAAGCCGAGTTGGGCGCGAAGGTCAACTCTTCCATCTTACCGGTTGACAAGGTCGACAACGCATTTGCGACCGTTCTCAAAAAGGTACTCGGCGAACCGATTGTTGAAGTTGCAGGCGCGAGGGATGTCGATGTGAGTCCGCGAATTTTAGAGGGGAACCTGTCGATTCATCTGGTTAATACGTCTGGTCTGCACGCCAACGCGCCGGACGGAGGTATCACAGAAGTCAAACCTGTCGGACCGCTGACAGTGTCTATAGATTTGGATCAGGCTCCGAAATCGATCATGGTGCAGCCGGAAGGCAAGTCGCTGGACGTCACCTGGGCCGGCGGCAGGGCAACGGTTACCCTGCCGCGTTTGGAGCTTTATTCGATTCTGGTGGTGATACCGTAAAGCAGGAGTACCAATTAACGGAGGTATGATAATGAGACATTCGATAGCGGTCTTGACGCTGACGACCTGCTCTGTAGCGGCGATGTTGTCCGGTGCTTCGCGCGCCCAAACCGAACCATCTTCGATTCAATTGCATCGGCGCAACGCCATGGTGCGGGTGGTTACCATCTCGCAGGACGGACTCCAAGACAGAGCGGGAAAGACGTTAGTCGACGCCACGCTGACGCGCCTGGAACGGGCCGCATCCTTTCGCCCGGATGTCGCCTGTCTGCCGGAGTCATTTACGAATGGAGAGCCGGAGACGGTCCCGGGTCCAATCACAAAACGCTTGTCACGATGGGCCAAAGAGCACAAGTGTTACGTGATTTGCCCGATCCTCATCCGTGACAGCGGCCGCACATACAATGCCGCCATCGTGATCGACCGGCAGGGTCGAAACATCGGACGGTATTGCAAGATTCGTCCGACCGAGGGCGAACTTCAGCGAGGGATTTGTCCAGGGCTCAATGACCCACCTGTGTTCGAAACGGACTTCGGCACGATCGGAATTCAGATTTGCTTCGACGTCAATTGGCACGGGCAGTGGCAGCGTCTCAGGGAGAAAGGGGCGCAGATCGTCTTCTTTGCGTCCGCGTACCCGGCTGCTCGGCAAATCCGAACGCTGGCCTGGCTCAATCAGTATTTTGTCGTCGCTTCGACGAAGAGTCGCCCGGCGAGCATCTACGATGTCACTGGAGAGACGCTCGCTGCGACCGGAAAGTTCCAGCAATGGGCAGGCGCCGTTGTGCCGCTAGGTAAAACTGTGTTCGAGATCGATTATCACGTGGACAAAATGCGGGAAATCCAGAAAAAGTACGGCTCGCGAGTAGAGGTCACCTGGTACCACGACGAAGACCTGGTGACGCTCGCTTCTTTGGATCCGGTGTTAACCGTGCAGGATCTGATTCGTGAGTATGAACTAACACCGCACCGTGACTACATCCTGCGGGCTCAGCGCCAGCAGGACAAATCCCGACGGGAAGCCGACCCCCCGTAAGCAACGCAAATTCACAAAGAACGTTTGAGCCGATTTATTTCCTGAAGAGTTTGCTTTTCAGCCAAAAAGTGGTCTAAGGGCGGCTTGAAATTGGGAAGAATCAAGGTTCGTGGAGTCATTTTGGCGAAACTCTTTCTCAAGGAAAGCTGGTGATTTGTACGTCGAAGAATTAGTGCCATTTTGAGAGCTATGTAACTTGCTCATATTATTTGTCTGCGGCAGTTTTGCTCGTCACTCTGCCCCTTCTCCCAGCTTGCCCGAGGCTTTGTAGATGGTGATTAGGTTGCTGCAAGACTCCTGCACGTATGAAACAGTATCGCAATGATTGAGGCGCAGGGCAATTATCAAACTGCAATCTCACTGCTCGGGCAGTCTTGGAGTTTTGCTATGACTGGCCCGAGCCTATCCTATCGCTTGTCAAGCCGCTGCGCGAAGAGCCAGTCCCAGACATTCGCTGTTTTGTCACACTTCTCACTGCTGTATTGGGTGACGTAGCCTTTCTCCGGCTCGTCGCCTTCATAGGAAAAAGCATATTGCGAGGTGTTGTGCTTCACATCCTTGAGCTCGGTGTACTTCAGGTTTCCGCCCACTTCCTTCATACGCGCGAAGATCTCCCGTGAGAAGTCCGTTGGCACCACCGGATCGCTCGCCCCGTGAAAAGCCCAGATTGGCACGTGCCTGAACTTCGCGGGATCCTTCCAGGGGAGCAATCCGCCCGCGCTGGGGATGGCTGCGGCGAATCGCTCCGGCGCGGCCCAAACGGCGTTCCAGGAACCGGCGCCGCCCATCGAGTGTCCAAGCACGTAAACGCGATTCGTGTCTGCGGCGTACTCTTCGGCAAGATGATCGAGCAACGCAAAGGCCTTGGTGAGCGGTCCGTTGGTTATCTGGCCCGGCGGATAGTTCCGCTCTCTGAGCCTCGCTTGCCATGCTTCGGAGTACGTCTTCTTCAGCGCCGCAGTCAGTTCCGGCACAATCTCGCCCGTGACAGACCAGTCGGCCGCCGCCTGCGGCGCCACCACGATGCAAGGATACTTAGCGCGCCAGGCCGCATCGACAAACTCCGCGCTCCAGTTGCGCAGATTGCTTTCGTTATCATCGCCCACGCCTGCCCCTCCGTGCAGATTCAATATGAGAGGATACTTCTTGGTGGGCTCGTAATCAGCGGGCAGCAGCAGGCGGTAAGGCATACCGTAGAACACGCGCGCCTCATACGCCTCGACGATCTTTTGCGGCACGCCCGCGCCCCTGTTTAGCTCTCGTCGCCTCTCTTGCTGTTCGCTGTTCTGTAGTGACGAGCGATTGTGGCTGAACAGCCATTCCAAGAACTCCGGTTCCGGATCACAGCGATCGCTGCTGAGTTGGGTGCTGCCGTTGTCACCACCGGTAATCATCTTCTCGGCAACGCCGTGTCCGTCACCAGCCCAGGTTGTGAATTTCATATTCCCTCCCAGTTCTTCCATCTCAGCGAAAAGCTTCTGATCGCGCTCGATTGGACAAACCTTGTCCCTGTCGCCATGAAAGGCCCATATCGGGACATCTTTAATCAACGATGCATAGATGAACTCTTCGGTCCGACGCAGGCCGCTCCCGGCTGAGGGCGCCGCCGCCGCGAAATAACCGGGATCAATCTGTATGAGAATATATGTCCCATGCCCTCCCATTGAATGGCCGAGAATATATATCCTGTCCATATCAGCCGACGGCAATGCCGCAACGACATCTTTGATGTTCTTCAGGTGCGCGGCGTCCCATAGACGGTCTGCCTGGGGGGCGAGCACATAGCAGGGGTAATCGCAGCGCCTCTGCTCTTCTGCAAGAAGCCTGTTCCAGCCGCGCAGTTGTTTGCGGTTATCCGTCCCTCTGCCGCCGGCGCCGTGCAATGAAACAATAACGGGGTAGCGCTTTTTCGAATCGAAATGTATGGGCTTCATTAGCCTGTATGGCATCTTGTTATACGTTTGGGGTTCATAGAGCTCAACCCAGTCTTCAGTAGCAAGCAGATCATTCGAGCCATCGGCCCGTTGGCGACCGACACGCTCGGCCATGCGTTGCGCGGCTGCTTCTGGTGTAGTGACGAGCGTGCAAAGCAATGCCGCAACGACTGCGCCCCAAAGGCCCGCATATCTCTTCAACTGTAGCGATTGGTTCATTCTTCCGTCCTCTATTCTTCAATCTCTGTTATTGATAATAGTTTTGCAAAATCGAAGTCAGGCATACATTATTCCATCATGACGTATTATCGTTTCAGATCTTAAACTTCAATTGTGCAAAAAGTCCAGTTTTAAGTCAGGCTTGCAGCAAAGCAGCCGGGGCCTGTGAGGATGCCTGTCGGCCTCTATCAAGACCTGTCATCAGCAAGCACAACTCATCGAAACATGTACCGCACGCCTGTAATTCAGCATTTGCCAATTCCCTGCAATGAGAGGGAGAAATAAGTAGTCCGTTCCCGGACATACATTAACCGCTGAGTGATATTTTGTCGAAGACTAAGAATTGAGAATGCCTCGCCAGAGAGATTTTGGCAAGTTGAATCCGTTTCTTTACAGTTTTTGTATCGCCTCTTTAATTTCGCCCTGACAGAGATTTATCTCATGATCGCATCGTTCACCTGTCAAGAGGTTCTTGAGAAAAGGCACAGTGCGTTTATCGCCGAGTTGCGCTAACGCCCAGAAGACATGATTGTTCATCCTGTAACGATGCGCATCGTAACCATATTCCTTTGTTTCCACGGACATCATCAAGGCTTCTACTCTGTCACTAGGATACTTTCGTGTAGCCATTCGGCACACCTTTTTTACGTTCAGTTCAATCCAGATGGAAAGCACGATTATCACGACAACACAGGCAAGTAATGCAGAAGATATTGCCGTGAGAAGAATCCTTCGTAGACGTGATGTTAAATCATTGCATGGCAGAGATTGTTAGTTGAGAGCACTGCAGCTTTGTTCATTGACGGCAGGCGGCTGATCCGGTAGTTGTTGCGCAATGACTAGTAGTAGATGGCGGCCTGGAGGAAGAGGCTGGTGGGTGTTGCGCCGTACTCGCTGCGGAACTGGCCACCGGAAGGTTCATCACCCCAGGGGACGAAGATGTTGCCGAGTAGCGTGACGTTCTCGTCCAGGTCCCACTTCAGTGAAGGGCTGACGACACCGGAGCCGTCGGTCGGGTTGGTCAGCACGAGAAAGCTACTATTTACAACGTCACTGAAAGGATAACTCAGTTGGGCAGCGATTGCCTGGCGCCCGAGAATCTGCGTGTCGCCGCGCAGAAGACGTCGCTGGAAATCGCGATCCTGCGATCGAACCAGGAAATCTTCCGCATCTTCGACGCCGAAGTCCGAGTAGTGGTATTCGCCGAGCAGCGTCAGGCCGTTGCCGACATCGAAGGTGTAAGAGCTGCCGATCACGGCCTTGGTCGCCAGGTGCCTGCCGCCCCACAGCGTTCCGTCGGGCCAAGCCTCAGGTGTGTCGAACACGGCCAGTTCGCCATGCACCTCAGCCTCTCCCACGGCGGCCGAAAACACACCTCCAACCATGAAGTCCTCTGCCCGCTTGCCCGCAATCAGCGAGCCGTCGACATCGCCCACGTAGCCGCGCAAGCGGCCGAGCAGCGCGGATTGCTCCCACGTTTCGCCAAAGGCGGCGATGCACTCGGCCGAGCTTGTGGCCGACAGCCGGTACTCGGCGCCGAAAGCGTCAACACCTCGCCGCCACTCGCGGTCCACCTCCAGGGGTGTGAAAGGATTGAACAGATCAACGGCGCCGAACAGAACACCTCGTCCCAGACCAATGGCCTGACGCCCGATGGTGACGTCGCCCCATTCGGGGTGCAACGCGACCAGCGCTCGGTCTATCTCATGGCGATACGAGAAGCTGTCATCTGCCGCTATCTCCCAGTCGAGTTGGGTAAGACGAAACGGCGCCCTGGCTTGTGAGGGCAAGAAGCTGCTGCCGGCTCCCAGCCCTGTCGAGCCGGAGAGCCAGCGGGCCCGCTGTTCGTACGCCAGTTCCGAGTCCATCCAATCGCAGTGTGTGACTTCCAACCCCAATCGAAAGCGGGCCAGGGTCGTTTCGCTCTTATCGTCAGGGAACAACGCAGGGTCGTCCGGGGCATCAGAGGCAAGGAATGTCGCCTTTCCTGCAACGGCAAGTTCGCCCTGGCGACCGTCTTCGTCGGACCAGAGTTCAACGGCCAGTGCGCTGCGTTGGGCCACCACAAGCAGCGTCAGAAAGACGAACCGCCTCCATCGTCGACCGAGCGATTGGGCCACCATTACTTCTCCTGCGAGTCCGCCGCCTCGTCGGACAGCGACGCGGGCGTCTTGTTCTCATCTTTCGCGACGCGCCCGTCCACTAATGTCACCACCCGATGGGCGTGCGCCACCACGCGCGGGTCATGGGTCGAGAAGACAAACGTAATGCCTTGGTCCCGGTTGAGCCGGCGCATCATGGCAAGCAGGATTTCGGCGTTTTCACCATCGAGGTTGGCAGTCGGCTCGTCGGCAAGGACCAACTGCGGTTTCGACGCCACGGCTCTGGCGACGGCGACACGCTGCTGCTGACCGCCGGACATTTCGTTCGGCCGGCGGTCGGCAAATTCCTGAAGCCCGAGCTTCTCCAGAATCTCCATGGCTCGGCCGGCACGCTCGCTGCCGACGCCCTGCAACTCAAGGACGAACTCCACGTTCTCGCGCGCCGTCAGGACCGGAACGAGATTGTACGCCTGGAACACGAAGCCCAGCGCATGCAGCCGCAGGTCCGCACGCTGGCGCTTGCTCATTGCTGAGACATCTTGGCCCAAAACCGCCAGCTGGCCTCCTGTCGCAACATCGAGAGCGCCGACGAGATTCAGGAAGGTGGTCTTGCCACTTCCGCTGGGCCCGACAATAGCCAGCATGTCGCCCCGGCGAACCTCCAGGGCCACGCCGGTCAGGGCGTGGACTTCGATCTTGCCCGTGTCGTAGACCTTGGTCACATCTTCCGCCTTGACCAGTTCTTCGTTTGTCATCATCAACTCCTTGGCCCGATTGAATCGGGTCTTGCTACTGCTCGACGCGCAGCGCCGCCGCCGGGTCGGTGCGCATGGCAAACCAAGCCGGGTACAGCGAACTTAGAATCGTTGCCGTCAAAGCAAGTTCAAATGCCAGGGGAATCAACCACCACCCGAAATCACCTTTGAAGACCGGATCGAACAGTACGTTGGAGACCGCCATATCCGAGCCGCCATACATCTTGGTGAAATCGATACCTTTTGTCGCAACGTAATAGGCCGCCGGCAGACCTAACAACAGGCCCAGTACGGAGCCGAACAGGCCCAGGACAACGCCTTCGGCCAGCATGACACGAATCAGCCGGCCGCCCCTCATCCCCACCGCCGACAGTACTGCGAATTCCCGGCGCCGCTCCAGCACAGCAGCCAGCTGAGCGCTCATGATACCGAGGAAGACCACGATCATCACAATGGCAACCGTCAGGCGCGTCCACGTCTCATCGACCTTGACACCGGAAGCCAACTCCGGCATGATCTGCTCCCACGTCACGACAGCATAGTCATCGGACAGCTTCTCGCTCAGATTGCGAACCGTGTGACCCAGCCGCTTTGGATTGGCGACCATCGCAGTCAGATCGGCTGCACCCGGCCTTGCTGTGAGACTCTCGACATCCCCGAGATTCACATGACAGATTGCCGAATCAATCTCCTCGCTGCCGGTTTGGGCTATGCCGACAATGCGCAGCATCGCACTGCCCATTTCACCGTCGGCGCCGGCGGCGGTAACCATCAGCAGATCGTCAATCTCGACGTCCAGACGCTCGGCCAGGCCAAAGCCAATGACCGTAGTGCCCGGCGCGCCGGAACGCAGATAGTGTCCCTGTGAAATGTTGCGCACGAGTCGGTTCGTTTCCTGCTCGGTCTCGGGGTCCACTCCAACGATCTCCACCCCCGCGACGCGCGTCCCAAATGCCAGCAACCCTTCTGTTCTGGCGTGCGGCGTTACCACGGTGACGCCCTCAGTGTCGCGCACCAGATCGCGGATATTCTCCCAGTCGCCTAGACGAAGGTCGTTCTCTCTCGTTTCGGGCCATTGCGCGGGGACTACGCGCAGATGCCCGGCTCCACTTTCGGCAGCGGCCTTCAGCATCATCTTGCCCTCACCACGCACAAACGCGATCATGAAGAGGCAAACCGCCGAACCGAGGCCGATCCCGAGAATAGCCAGAATCGTCCGTCGAAGATGTCGACGGAGGCTGCACATCGCGTAGCGTGTCGAGATCGAAAATCTCATGCGCGCATTGCCTCCATGGGTTCCAGGCGGGCCGCGATCCATGCGGGCCAAATGGACGCCACCAGCGAAGTGAACATAACGGCGAATAATCCGAATAACGTATCGGAGGGCTCCAGCCGGGGGTAAACGTGCAGGGGCAGGTTGAGCCCTTTGTACGCCATGTCCCTGACCTCACCGCTGCCTCCCCAGGAGGCCATGTCTATGCCGGAATTGGCCGTGCCGACAACGAAGAGATAGCCCAAAACCGTACCGATCAAAACGCCGAGAAGGCCGGTCAGTATGGCCTCGATGACGATCATACGAATCAGCCGCCGAGGTCGGCTTCCCAGCGCCAGAAGCATTCCGAACTCGTGCATTCGCTCAAACGTGGCCATCATCAAAGTGTTCGCGATGCCGGCTACCGCCGCGATGAACACAATGACGACCACAAAATAGCCCACATAGTCCGAGGTTTTGAGAATGACCACCAGCTCGGGAACGATATCCGTCCACGGATCGATCTCGGTCTCTGCAAGTGCAGGATTCTGGCCGAGCCTTCGAACAATCTGCTCGGCTTGGCCTGCCTGCGTGGCCCGAATGATAATTTCGTGGGCCTGGTCGGGCATCACGAACAACTCCTGCGCGTTGGCCAGAGACATGACCACGCCGGACTGGTTGATCAGGTCCGCCGGAGAGCTGATGATATCCTGGACTACAAACAGATCATTAGCAAGCGATCCGTCGGCGGCCTGTCCCACCACGGCGATCTCATCACCTTTGTTGGCCGCGATCTTCCTGGCCAGGCGATGCCCCAGGAGGACGTGTTTTTCCCTGAGGGGCTCGTCCAGGCCCGAGAGCATTCCATAGGGCTCGGACTCGACTTCTACATCCAGCCCCACGACGACAGCGACGAAGGCGTCCCGCTGAGGCGCGACGAGAACGGGCGCGTAGAGACGCCCGGCGGCACTTCTCACCGCTTCGTCGCTGCGAATCTCTGTAATGATCGGCGAGAGATCTTCGACGCACAGGTCCAGCGCCCGCTCCTTTCTCCACTTCGGCGCATGTACCTGGGCGTGGCCCACCATCGGTCCGGTGATGGCCAGGCGAATGTTGTCGGCGTAGCCACGCATCAGGCCGTTGGTGGCCAAAAGGGCGAACTGTCCTACTCCGATGGCCAGCAAAGCCAGAGCGGTGCGCTTCTTGTTGCGGCCAAGATTTCGCCAACCGATTTTCAGGGTGCTAAACTGCATCGCTTCTCACTAACTCAGCGCCTCTGTTCCAGGTTCGAAAGACTGAACGTTGCGTCGGGGACCGTCACGTCGAAGTCAATGTCGAGATAGATCATTTCGGTTATGTGCCCGTCCTTGTCGGCCGGAGTCAGGATCATTCGAGAAGGGATATGCTTGCCGTCGAATACCTTGACGTCGGACCATTGCATAATCCTTGCCAGGCGGTCCTTGCGATCGTAGTACTTTGCCTCAATCGGAATCCGGGCATCTTCGGAGAGAATCAGTTCGAACCGGTTCCAGAGACCCACGATATCCGGCTTGGCCGTAAACCGGACCAGCCAGCCTCTGGGCTGCTCAGAGTGCCCGACTAGTTCGTAGTCGTAGTCCTTCGAATACGACGATTCTTTGACCAGGTCATCGTTGGTAAAGTCGCTGCCCATCCAGGAGGCCAGCATCATGGACGGCGGGATACGAATTGTCCGCTTGATCCGCGGCAGATAGTTCCAGAGATTCTTGTCAACCTTCAGCGTTGCTGTCCCTCTCTCTCGGGCCGGGTTCCGGATGACTATCAGCGCCTTCTCCTCGCCCTGGGTCCAGATCTTCATTTCCAGCGTGCGTTTTCGCCTTGGTTTCGTGACGGTCAGCTTCGCCTCCGAGACGCTGCTCTCGGAGCGGTATAGATCCTCGAAGTACTTCACGACAGCGTCCAGGTCTACCTGGCCGTCCTTTACGAACGGATGGTCGGCAGGCGGGCCGTTAGTATCGGCTGTCTCGCTCTGTCCGAGGGCTGGAGCCGCCAGAAACGCGGCTAACAAGGCCGCCACGACAAGACAACTAATTGGCCGATTATCGCCGTCGTATTCCATCGCTATGTCCTCACATGTCTGCCGGTCCGTTTGATAGCCAGCGAGAAAGGCCCTTTCTCGAAACAAGACGCCCGGGGTTCAGCAGTCTTCAGGCAACTTCGACGCCCGTCGTCCTCACCGGAGCTGCTTTCTTCTCTTTTGCTGCCATTTCTCGATGAGCAGCGGATACTCCTTTTCAACGAATGCGAACAAATCGCGTCCCTCTAATAGTCTTAGTCTCTCCCGGACCCGCAATGGTTCATTCCTAATCGCCTCAAGACTCCGCTCGGCAAGGCTTGGGATTTCCGAAAACATCCTCGCCTCGTTGTGCAGAAGCTTCACAGAGCTTACCGGCTTGATCCGATAGCAGCCGCCTAGCCTGCCCGCAACGCCAAGGCACTCGGCGCCCCAGACCTGGAGTAACCGTGTCATCGTGTTGATCGATCCCCGGCTGGCCTGCAGCGCCTCGGCGATTTGGGCCTCCGTCTGCTCTGGTGGATCACAAAGCAACGGCCGCCTCCAGATGCGGCCAGCTATACGCGAAAAGTCCGTTTTCTCGAAGCAAATGCCCATTTCTTCCGTGAACTGCTTCCGCGAAGTGCGTGTGTTCCCAGCTATAGTACTACTCCATAAAACAACACCGAACACCCGCTTCTATTGTCGACAGCATTCAGATAAGGACGTTTTCAGAGCTGTCTTGGCTCTCGACACCGACCAGGATGATACACGGTGCCGATACTCTGCTGAATACTAAAATTCCGAAATATTCAAAATATCTCGGCGAATGATGGAAGCCCCCATTCGTCAAT
>Ga0209536_100002360_pt1 | contig 30754 bp, 26 predicted proteins | sample DeeMarSeWOR28_12_FD_187461 | JGI IMG/M metagenome (GOLD analysis project Ga0209536, IMG submission 187461) | Marine sediment microbial communities from White Oak River estuary, North Carolina - WOR-2-8_12 (SPAdes) (version 2) | ecosystem: Environmental > Aquatic > Marine > Intertidal zone >...
CTCCTTCATGTCCGCGAACAATTTCCCAAGAGTTATATCTAGAGTGATATGTACACCCGCCATCTTCCCAGTAATGCTGATGATCGCTCACCAAATGAGTATAAACTCCTTTATTTTTTAGAATCTCAGGCATAGAGTCATCAAACGGTTCAATAGGACCCCAACTTCTATGTAAAAAATTGTATCTCCCTGTATGGAGTTCTCTCCTAGCAGGCATACAAGGAAGACTCCCAGCATAGCAATTGTCAAAAGTAACTGTGTTTTCTGACAATCGTTTAAAATTTGGTGCATGCACCCAATCACAACCATAAGAGGGAAGGAAGCGTTTATTTAAAGTATCAAACATAACCATAATAACTTTCATATTACCAATACATGTTTTCAAATAATCTAATTCATTAACTATGTTCTCATATATTGTTGTAAGCTATATGTTTATAAATCGATATACAACTGCACCATATTAATATTCTACTCTACATGCTCTATATTTAATTTTTATTTCTCTCGAATTGATTTATTGTACCTAGCCTGATTTGGTAATATGTTTCTACGATGACTAGACTTGATTCTCATTGTTATTTTTCTGATTGTAACAATGAATAATAAACCAAACATCATTACTTAAATGATTGTGCAAATTGATAAAGCGTACGTAGACTCTTATATGTTAATGAGTATATCTTCTTGTAGTCATAATGGGTTACAACCTCCCCCCCAAAACTCTTCTTAAAATTGTTAATGTTTTCTTTTTCTAGGTCGGGATCTGCTCCAGTATAAAACCCACCAAAGTCAAATTCCTTTATCTTTTTTCCCTTTGCATATTTAATTACTTCCCAAGTTAACATCCGATTTGCGAAACCTATAATTTTTGCCTTTTGTTTATCTGTACCAAAACGCCTTGACCCTCCTAATAACAACCTTATATTATTCCTATCTTCAAAGTACAATTGTCCGGCGATAGCCTCGCCTTCTAATAGCGCCAAAAATAAGGTTCCGTATTTTTGCATTTGGTCAAGACTGTACCCGCCATAACGTAGGCCTTTCTGTTGCGCAAATTCTTGGTGAAGATTATAAAACTCTTCATAATCCTCACTTCTCTCAGCTATAACACCCTCACGAACAGCTCGGTTAATTTTATATCTACAACCTTTTGGACTCATATCCTTCCATAAGTCATCAAGATCACGCGTAAGGTCGAGGACCAATGTCGTAAATTCACTACGTTTAAAGCCTGGAAAGTCACCCATAACTTTACATTGGCGAAATGTGACGCTGTGATAACTTTTTACATCATATGGGGATTCACAAAACCAGAATTCTTTGGTTCTAAATAATTTTGACTGTTTTTCTTCAATTTCTAACATTATATTATTATCTATTTAAGATCGTATTGTTTCTTGCGTATTGAGATTTGCCAATTCTAGTGATTACTATCATTATAAGTTACTAGTCACACTCAAACGTTATGCATCAGTTTAATTTCTCTACCACGATCATTTATTAACCATTGCAAATTGCTCTTAAAAATTCGCTTGCGCTCTATTGACCTATGAAAGCGCATAGCCTTGTTATTAATTGCTGATTCCAAACTAGCTGCTCTGTGATATGTTTCACAAATAATCATTACTGATTCTGATATGTGTTGAACTGTACCATAACCTTCCAAGAATGCCTGTTTTAATTCTTTTATTCTAGCACTATTAGTTAATAAAGCCTTTTCGTCATTATCAAAATTCATCAACATTTTAAGAAGATCAACGGCTATAGGTGCTTCTCTATAGCCAAGGTAATCTATGACGGTAATTCCATGTTTCTCAGCAATAATATTCCAAGGCCCAAAGTCGCCGTGGCGACCAGAAACAATAACTTCATCGTTTTTTACTAATGCCTGGTTCTCTCTTAGAAACAGCATCACATCTTCTCTCAAATTAGTTGGACATTTCTTATCTTTCGCGTATTCAATCATTTCTAATTGCTGATCACAACGTGTAATCACCTCGTCTAGCACCTCTGGTCCTGCATAGTGTATTCCAGTGCCTTCTTGAAATCGTTTTAACCAACGCCCACAATTAAAGAAGCTTCGCTGAAGTTTATTAAATTTCTTTGGAGATGTGAGGTAATTTGCAGCGTGCAATTCATTTTCTAGTAGTACACCTTCAACGTACTCCATTACATACGTTTCGATTTCAGGTAGAACTAATATTGGTTCTGGAACACTGCAACCATCCATATCCTGAAATAATGGATAAAGCTTCGTAAGGATGTCAAATTCAACAACAGCCTGATTCTCAGTTTCAGTAATAGCTTTATTAACCGGGTGGTGAACAACAGATTTCATTATCAACTTTCTAGATCCGGATACAAATCCTGCCATCAGGATAACCGAATTAGAAAATGGTCGCCGAATAATAGTCAGTATATCTACATAACTTGGTGGCTTATTCTCAACTGGAAAATTATACGATTTGAGTGCACTTATAACGATCTCGATTTTTTTCTTCAATGTAGGTTCAATTTTCATATAATAACAACATCATAATATATATTTATTATTATTGGACTATACATTATATATAGATTGGCTAATTAAAATGGCATATATAGATCTTTTTTCCAACAGACATATAAGATATTATTAAATTCATTACGAAGCATTATTTTCTCGGTGCTGTATAATTTTTATTTCGTATATTAACAAGCGTCTGTGAAAGTTCCTGTTCCAATATTTCATAAGCTTTCTTATTTAAATGTGAATCATTATCGCCAGGGTCAAGACTATAATCTACGCGTAATTTGCCGTCACTATTTATCAGATTATTGAATAATTCCAGTTTTATTGTATCCTGATGTTGATGAGAATACTCTTCAACCCATTGGTTATAACGTATTCTTAATTGTTGAGATTTTATATCAGGCTCTAAAATTGGTAAGGCTGTACCTAATATAAGACTGGTATTATTCATTTTGGCAATACCATGTATGTCTTCAACAAAAGATGTCATTTCGTGAAATTGCTCATTGACATCAGCATTCTCTTTAAGAGAGCTGTCACGAAAATCTACAAAGCAAAATTTAAAAAGCATTGCATCAAAATGTTTTTCTTTCAAAGCCTTTTGAATCGCATTAATAGCCTGTTCTCCGTAGACAAATCCTGGCTTATTATAATTTGTTCGCGGTGATGGTAGGTATAATTGTTCATAATAGACATCATCTTCTATATGTTTATTGTGTGGTATGGGCCATTCTCTCCAGATACTAAGTTCATTGAGAAATTCAGGTAGTTCCCGACGTCGAAACCACTGTTCTGTAACAGAGCGGCCTGCCATTAAAACAGTAAACTTACCTTCTGGCTTGATCAGTAATTTAGGAACATAGACATAGAGCACCGGTAACATAACTATTACAAGTGTAATAATAATACCTGAAACCATTATGTTCTTTAACATAGATATTTTTGACCTCTGTAATTGTATTTTACATTACAGACTGATTATGTAATAAATAAATTCAAGAAAAAACATGCATATAGAAAATTCAATGTGGTATTGCCAACGCCAATCTAGGTAGTATAGATTATTAAATCGAATTCCAAATTTAATTAATGATGAAAGAAGCTATTACTATGAGATTTGTTATAGTTATATCCTAATGCTTTAGTGTTATTTAACTAACAATTATCAGCAAAACCCTCTACCAATAATAAATTATTTTATTTTTTTTCTTCAATTCCACGACCTTGTAAATATATAAATAATTACAGCCAATCGTTATCAGGTTTTAGTAAACGATCGTTCTGATACTTTTTGTTCGCTTCTTTGATCTTCATTCCACATTGTTCGCATTCTACATACCCTGCCCATCCGGAAGGTGGCTCAAAACACAGTTCATCACATGACTTACCTACTTTTAGCTCTTTCCAAATATCTGCTTTTGTTAGTATTTTAATTTCCTGCGGATTAAAGTTAGCTAGTGGCCATCTACTATTTTGAAAAGCTTTTGCAATAATTGGTATTTTACGATAATCAAATCCGATCATCGTTGCGATTACTGCATCCACAACAACAGGATTATATCCCGCAATAAGTACACCAACATTTCGCGGATCAGGTTCCATTGGACCTTCCCTTTCACCTGCGATTATGCCATCTACAATAGTTAAACATTTACGCTGTGGTATATCTTGCATCACTCCTTGATTATCTGCGTATATCAAGAGACGATTTAGATCCAATACAGTACGCCACAATGTGTCATTCCCATACCAACTACCTTCTCGATACGGATCTGGAGCCGTATGTTTAATTAATCTTGTTATAATTCTTAGTAGAAAACGTTTTGGTTTGGTTAATATTGAATCACGATTTTTATCAATAGATTCAATTAGATACGTACTAAGTTGTTTCAAACTAAATGGTTCACGATACTCGTCCCCACCTTCCTTAAGAGACCCTATTCTATGGTGCGGAAGCCAATCTTTATGTCCATTTATTCCTACCAGATTTTTGAGTGCCGCTGTTATTGCCACCTTTCTATGTGTTTTTAGTTTAGGAAGATTTATTACTACATTTGCATCAAGAACGGTCTTTGGAATAAGATATTCATTCTTTTCTTTATTATGGTGTTTTTGTAGGTCACCCGAATCATAGCTAGTAATCCGAAATTTTCGGTTGCTATCTGCTATTTGTTGTAAAAAACTATCTTTTCCTAAGTCAACGGCTCGATAACCCTTCGAATCTCCCGATAGGTCTTTTTCACCAATCACATTATGTTCTTCGTTTAACTGAACTGACCATAATCGAAAATCTACTAAATTCACTGGAATATCCCAAGTATTACTTACATCTTCACATATGACATTCAAGTTATTTTTTTTGACGAGGTTTTCGAAATCTGTGCTTTGAACTGGTGCATCACCAACAGTTATTTCTCCATGTCCCTTCAGTGCTAACGCAACGTAATCTAGTACGCACCGTATCAGTGACGCATGTGTTACAACTGTCTGATAATTACCACCAGTTAAATGTATATGTCGAACTAGGTTTGGTTTGATTAATACTTTATCTCCTGGCTTTATAATCTCTGAAAATGGATTCCAATCTGGATTCGAAGCATTTTTTTTATCGAATCCTAAATTTCGCATCAATTCACGTAATAAGTCATATACAACATTCTGCTCTTTAGAGGTTTTAAGTCGGTTTCTAAATTCTGGATATTGTTGATGCGGTAAAAATGGTGGAATTGTAGGGTATCCCGATTCATTTTCAGTTGAGGAAATCGCTGCTGTGCTATTATTAGATATCATATTATTTTATATCCATATCCTATTTTAATTAGTAGATAATACTCGTTACTGTATGGGAGCAGAGTCATTTGTACTGTGTTCGTATTTGGTAAATTAAGTAGTTAGTTATTAAGATAAAACAGTATATTAATATACGTTAAATTTTGGACATAAAATCATTACTTATCTTAGCGTCATGATCTCTATATTCATAACCATGTACAAATATTGCTCCATTTGGAATATTTGGTAGTATCCTACCGCCATATACACGAAATGTATTTCTAACTAATACATTTGGCCACAGACCAAATTTTGTCCCAAATGCTTTCAGTAGAGCTATTGCTGTAGGTGTTACTGTTTCACCGATTGAATCAATGCCATAGACTGGTACTCCTTTTAAAAGATTTAATACTGCTGGCGCAGGTGTAGACAAAATACCATGTTCGCATGTAACAGTACCGTCACATACTGGAAGTGGACTGCAATAAAATTCGCTAATTCCTAACACATCGAACAAACTCGCAGCCAAACATATATCCAATATGCTGTCCAATGCACCAACCTCATGGAACGTTACTCTATCAGGAGGAATCATGTGTACTTGCCCTTCTGCATCTGCAAGCCTGGAAAATGCATCCATAGCTATTTCTTTTGAGCGAGGAGAGAGCTTACTAGTATCTAGTATATTTTTTATATCATTAAATGTTCTGTGATGATGTTCTCTAGGTAACTTTACAAAAGCCTTCCATCCTGAAATTCCATTAAATTTTTCTTCTCGTAATTCCAAAGCATTCATTAGTTCTGGAATGCCTATTTTTTGAATTTCTTCATATAGTAATGACTCTCCCTGTCCTGACAATTTAGCCAATCCAGTTACAAGCATATCACCACTTATACCAGATGGAGCGCGTAGGATGACAATGTTATCTTTCAACTGTATTACCTTGTATTATTCTTGCTGAGGCACATGCAGCACCAAATCCATTATCTATATTCATAACCATAACACCAGCAGCACAACTAGTTAACATACTATATAGGGCTGATTTGCCACCATCTGCAACACCATATCCTGTTGAAGTAGGTACCCCTATTACTGGTTTACCAGTTAACCCCCCAATTACTGAACATAATGCAGCATCCATGCCGGCAATGACAATAAGCACATCATAATTAACTATATCCTGGATACGTTCCTCAAGTCGCCAAATACCTGCAACGCCAATATCTTCAATAAGTACGTTTATTATTCCAAGATGCTGTAATGTCCTACTTGCCTCTCGAGCGACAGCAGCATCAGATGTGCCTGCGGTTATAATTGCTACTCGCCAATGAGGAACTAGTGGGTATATACCATTTAAAAATGCTGTCTCTGATATATGATCATAGTCGAGCAATTCTATACAGTCAGCTCCTAGACTATCGTAAATATTGTGATTTAAATGTGTAAAAAGAACCGGTTGTTTGTCTTTTGTAGATGATAAATCTACAATTAATTCTCGGATCGCTTCAATCGGCTTTTTGCTACAAAATATCGCCTCGGGAAGTCCTATTCGTTGTTTTCTATGGTAATCATAAACAATCATAATTTATCTTGTATTTAGCTCAATCGTGATGTGCTTCATTTGTTGGTAACACACTTTATTTCAGGTGCTTATCTTATAAATGCATGCCCCGGTTTATATTCTCGATCATCAAGAATTACATTACAGATAAACGGATACTTCCGAGTAACTAAATCTTTTAAATTTTTAATTACTTCAGTTTGCAATCGTGCTCGTTCATCATTTTTAAGTTCTATAATCATCTGATTATCACGAACTCGACATCTTACCACATCAAATTGTGTCATTTTTTTCAATTCTGATTCAGCATAGTAAATGGCTTTGAGACGCTCTGCTGTTACTCGAGTACCAGTATATATTCTACTAGCAAGACATGGCGATGCCGGAAGATCTGAAAATGAAAGGCCCATACATCGAACAAATGATCTTATATCATTCTTACTAATTCCAATTTCAAGATATGGGTGAACCACATAATATTCATTGGCGGCCTGCATTCCCGGTCGATATTCTGCCAAGTCATCTAAATTTGTTCCGCTAAATATTGCGGCATATTTAAAATCTTGCATACGACTGCGAATTGCTGAAATGCTTTTGTACAAATGAGTTTTACAATAATAACACCTATTAGCTGGGTTACGTAGATAGTCCTCATTTTCAAATTCACCGGTTCGTGTTTGAATGAGATTCCATTGATAGAGTGTTGAACTCTCCAACACTCTATTCGTATCCGATTCTGGAACAGCTGGACTTATTGCATGTATGATTATGCATCTTTTATTTAGTATTTTATGCGTAATTATGGCAAGTAAAATACTATCAATACCTCCACTACAAGCCACAAAACATCCTGTTTTGGCTTGCCGATGTAAATAGTCGATAAGATCAAGCCATTTTTGAACTTGTGTAGCACTTAACAATTTACATTTTTTCATTTTATTAATGTTATACATATTTATCGATAAATTATAATAATTTATTGGATTTAATTACATATCAAATATGTATAGTCATTTGAATGTGAAATTATTGATGTATTAATTATTTGTTGCCATAATTAATTAATCAATGAAATCACCTAATATCACTAATCGTAAAACGATGCTTCCCGCTTGGCGGGATATTAATATTATCACATCGAACAAATTTTACTTTCACGCTATCACCAACTTGTTTTTTTATCTTCTCACATAATTCTTGTTTGATTTCCATAGGTAAGTTATCTGAAGCAACGTATTTTACTACGATATTGTCGATCTGATCTTGATGTACCTGAAAACGTTTAACACGCGAGATCCCGTAGAACAAATGGGTAAAGAATTCTCCGTGAATAATGTCACCATCTGGCGAACGAATGAGATCACTGCTTCGGCCTAGTAATTCTTTGATTGTCGGTGAAGGTCTCCCACATTTGCATGTATTTTTAACTATACGCCCTGCATCTTCGTTTATGTAGCGTATAAAAGGCATCGAAAAGTTACTTAAATCAGTCACAGCAAACTCGCCAACTTTTCCATCAAGGACGGGACAACCATCAGAATCAACCACCTCTAAATAACGCCATGTTGAAGCAAGATGAAGATGATGATATTCACATTCCGCAGCGATATTATTAATCTCTCTTGATCCATAGAAATTATAAACAGGTGAATTATTAAACGCCTTAGTTATAATTTCTCTCTGTTTTGGCCACAGCATTTCTGCTGTTGAGCGGATGGCCTTGAATTTTAGATCATCTATGCCTTTGTCAATAACATATTTAGCCATCTCTTCAAGAGCCGAAGAATACCCCATCAGATATGGTGCTTTCCACTTTCTAAGAACCATACAAAATTTCAAAAGGTTTTCATCATTCATCCGAAAAGCATTTAATCCCTTAGTGCGACTTCGCAAAGTATATATACGTTCTTTCAAAGAAAGCTCTCCAAAATCACGATCAGCACCCCAAATTAATGCCGTTTTGTCGTAAGGTTTTATTCCCCACCAGCTTCTTACAAATGCATCTAATGCTGTTGATACAGTCTGATAAAATTGGTCTTGATAAAACGTTAAAGGGTTACCAGTAGAACCTCCTGTTGCATTTTTTATTAATTTTTTGTGAATAACGTTATCAGATACTAGATCATTTTGTCGTTCTTTAATAATTTTCTTAGTTAATAAAGGAATTCTAGATAATTCTTCTGGTAGATTCGCGTTTTGCGGTATAAAATTTATGTCATGAAACATTTTCCTGTAATAAGGTACATTTTCTCCAGCAGCTATTAATAGCTGACGAAGACGATTCATTTGAAAGTCCAGCCATTGTTTCTGTGATAATCTGCTTTCCTGTTGTAAATCCGTCAACAATTTATTAATACCAGGATATTCCCATTCCTTTGCAATATACCAATGCATGTGTTGAATTATTTCGAACATTACAGCCTCGCTGATCCTGCTTCGACCAAATTTAATTCTTTGATACGTTCTTTAGTAAACTGCAGAGCAAGAAGACTAAAAGCGGCCAACCACAACCAGTTGAATCTCATTGCATTGTGTCCGAAAAGCCCTTCAAAAGCTAATAACAGAATAGAATTTGTAATCGCAATTGACAAGCTAGATAGGATTATTAATTCAGTATCGTGTCGTTTATTTTGAGACAGTTTTCTTACTTTGTGAGAGCCGTGCCAGATCGTATAGACAAGCATTAATAAACAAAGTCCGCCAATAATCCCTGTCTCTCCGAGGACTTGCCCAACCAAGTTATGTGCACTTAGCTCAATACCATCTATAAATCTGATCCGGTATGTAATAAAATTTCCAACACCAACTCCTGTAATTGGATGTTCAGTAAACATTTCCATGCCTGCATAAAACCCTTCAATCCGCCCTTCCGCGGAAGCTTGAGCATTTGCAGGTCCTGCATTTGGATTCCATACCGTTTCCAATCTATTTTTGTTTTCTTCAGGCATAAATTGCCAGATTACTGTTAATAAGATAATTACATATATTAGATATTTTACAGCCAGCTTAATACGTTTTCCGCGAAAAGCAGTGATTGTAAAGAATAATACGCCACCGAGCATACCGCTCCTACTATTCGTGAGAATCAAAGATGTAGTTGCAAGAACTAAATAAACAAGTAAGAATCGTGGAAACCACTTTTTGTATAATCTTGGCCAACTTTCAATAATCGCTAATCTATTAACCCACAAAAAATAGGCTATAGGTAGTGACACAACGATTGACATAGCTAGTGAATTTGGGCTTCCATGAGTAGATTCAATCCCTATTAATCTAACCACACCCATGTCATATATATGTTGTCCATTAATCCAAAACTCCCATTGTGCCTTAAAAAGATATACTGCATTTGCGAATACATAACATATTGTAATGAATATCAGGTCGTAACTGGAACGCGTAACCGATATTAGTATGAAATAAAATATAACGAGCACAAAGAATGCATAAAATGGTTCCCAAGCAAGTTCAGGTATGTACGCATTAAGCCCTGATATTCCGATTGCAACCAAATAAAAGAGCACCCACATTGTCTGACTTGACATGTGTATCATATTTCTTCGACTGAGAAATACCACTGTAATTAATAATAATGCATACGTTCTTTCAAAGCGAATTTCACCCAACCATGGCAAAAGTTGTTCCCAAGGACGAATAATGAAGAGCGCAACATAAAATCCAGTCATCCAAAGACTCAATGAACGCGGCCATATTCCATTCTTTAATGATTTATTAGATTTTACAAAACCATCGGATGCTGGTTGTTCATTTACCAACATAACTATTTCCCTGAATACTTGCTAAATCACTCGATAATATACAAAGCAATACTTGCTAACTTTTACTGCTTATAGAACGGCTTTTTTGCGAGTTCTATCACTTTAGTATAGTTTCAATAATAGATGCAATATAAGCTGTTATCTAATAAACGATAATCTTCTCTGCAAAATACTCGCAAAATATTCTAGTTCCCCCTTTGTATAGAAGCCGACTAAAAAGAGCGCAAACGGGAGTAACATTGCAATGCTAGTACGTAATAAAAATGTTATATACGGCGAACTATGTTCTATTAATTGCGATAATAAAAAAAGCATTATCGACATGATAAATATTACGCCTATTCTTCCTATTTCATATGGTATCCAACACATCCTCTGGCTTACTTTATATATAAGTATCGTTCTAACTATAAACCCTGCAAGATTTGACGTTGCTGCACCTATCAATCCATATTTTGGGACGAATATATAGTTCCAGATTAAAACAACGCTAAGTCCCAAAATACCAATATAGGTAAGCGATTTGGTCTGTTTGCTATAATAAATGCCCGCAGAAAAATGTGTTTCAATTCCTAATGCGACATACGCCAATGCCACGAAAGGTACTACTATATATGCTTCCAAATATGCAGGGGAAGCCATAATTTCGATAACACTTTTGATTCCTACAGAAAGTAGTAATGCTGCATAAATCGTTACTAATGTTGCGTAAGTACATACACGCGCAACTGTTCTTCTTGATTCAGTGTCATCGCTGAGTAACAATTCCATTCGTCTTGGATTCCAGTATGAGTTGAATGGTACTGTAACAAATCGATTTATGATAAGCCCGAATTTGTGTCCTAGTGAAAATAACCCGACTTGCGCGAGCGCATGAACTGGATCTGTAACGTTACTCCATCTTAGAAAGAATCTATTAGAAACGAAACCAAGTAATATAGCGATCCTAGATGGGACGAGTGGCAAGCCATATTTTATCATTCCTTTGAATATCTCAAAGGAAAATATTACTTTAGTATTTCTAAGGATTCCCAAAGCAAGAACAATACCAGCTAGACTTTGCGATATTAAAGTTGCATAGAAGATCCCTAGGATATCTAAACCTAAAAAAACAATTAAATATATATTAAGAGATAATGCAATAAATAATTGCATTAAAGTAACTATTACAAATAATTTTGCTTTATAAAGCATACGTAGATAGGAGAATCCTATATCACACAATACTGAAAACCACGTCGTGATAAATGCAATTTGCAGTATATATTCGTATTCAATTTTTTCTGATACAACCTCTCCCAAAAATGGCGTCAATGCCAACCCAACTAATACAATTGGAATTCCAACAATCGTGAAACCTATATAGGCTGTACTTACGACTTTATTACGGACACATTGTTCCTTTTCCCCATAGTAGAAACGTGCCATGCTTTCACCGATATTAATTGCAACTATAATTCCCAAAGAGGAGGCTAAAATTTCAATCAATTCCATTGCGCCATAATTTGTTGGTGATATATATCTTGTATATACCGGTATCATTACAAAACCAATAGCTCGTGAAAGTACCTGGCCAACCATATAAATGCCGGATTTCTGTCCGATCGATTTTATTTCCTTGCTGATTCCGGATTCTGAAGAACTATTATTGTTTTTTATTTTTGACATTTTGAGATCGTATAGCTTCAAACATGGTCAATATTTTGTAAAATTTTTTGGTAGAAATTATTATATGCAGTAATGTTTGCCTCTATTGTCCAGTTTTTTTCTGCCTTTTTTCTTGCGGCTAAGCGCATTTTTTCTGCGCTCCCCTTGTCACCAAGTAACCTAATAATCCCATTACTAAGCTGAATTGCATTATTTGGTTTCACTAGAATACCTTCTATTCCATTCGTAATAACACGTTCTGCATCACCAACTCTTGTTGCCACTATACTTCTACCCGAGGCCATATACTCTACTAACACGTTAGAAAAACTTTCAGATAGTGAAGGTTGAACAGCAATGTCAAAGGCCGGGATAATATTATGAACGTCTGAGCGACCTTCAATAAAATAAATATGTTCATTAATGCCAAGTATTTTTGCAAGTTGTTCTAGTTCTGGTTTTTGCGGTCCATTTCCTACCAAAACAAATCGTGCTGTAGGGTATGATTTAATAACCAATGCGCAAGCATCTAGAAATACACTGACACCTTTTATATGACGCCAGTTAGATACAACGCCAATTACTGGATGTTCTCCTCCTATGTTTATATTTTTTTTTGCTGTTTCGTTTTTTACTTTCTGATATTTTTTTATATCAATACCATTATCGATTACTGTAATTTTATCATTTGGTATTGTTTCATATTTTTTAGACAATTCCACAACTTTAAGTGAATTTGCTATGATATGATCTACCCAGCGAGTAGTATACCTGTAAAACCAAAATACAATTTTATCCTGATTTATCCAATGATAAAGATTACGTCTAGTACCGATCAAGTAAGGCCTATGCTTCGATAAACGAACAGCAGTTGCACCAAGTATTGATGCAGTTGGGAAATATAGCTGGACAATATCGAATTTTTCTTTATTAAGGTACTTGAATATTTTCCAGATCCGAGTTAGTGATTTTACAAATGGGAGTCCTCTTGCAGTAAATGTTACAATTGGAGTTCTAATATTTTCATGTAAGTGAAATGATGTTACATCCAAAACCCCAATTACAGGTTCATAATTAGATCGCGGCAATCCATCAGCTAATAGCAACAATTGCCTCTCTGATCCACCCGGATTCAGTTGATCAATAAGAAATAATATCTTTATCTTATTATTACATATCATAATGATTCATAATTAATGATACTTCGAATTAAGGTTCGATCATATTTGATATAATATCATTTTATTAATATTTTACCTTTGCTTATAAACTTTAATATTTATTTTTATATTTTCCAATTATCTGATGGTAAATACTTTCAGCGTCTCTGCTTATTTTTTCAAATTCTGTATTTATATAATATGGATCACGTTTAGGGGCTCCTCTTGTATATGCAATTTTATTACCTTCGGTTGCATGCATAAGTTCCCTAGAACTCAACAAACCATTTTCGATATCTTTTTTATTGATAATTTCTGCTTCTTTCGCGATCTCAATATTATTATTTAGCAAATCAGAAAACTTTCCATATGGACGAGCAGGATTACCGGCTGCAACTTTATCCTCGCCGATATCGCGATTAACTACTGAACCTGCTGTAATTAAAGCTCTTGGGCCAAGTGTTACACCAGGCAATATTATTGCTCTTTCACCTATAAATGTTCCCTCAAGAATATTTACTCTAGCTATTTTATTGATACCAAGATCTCGAAATGTTGTTGCATCATGTGCAAGTATACGAACACCTTTAGAAATCCTGCAGTTATCGCCAATATTTATTAAAAACGGATAAAGGCGATCAAATTCTACATCCTCCATTATATAAACGTTTTTTCCTACAGATAATCCATTACTCATTAACTTTTCTAATCGCAACCTATCTTTTTTATAAGTAAGATATGATATTAATGCTGCTATGGGTTTTGATAGTTTCAGAATAGACATTTTATTATTAACCTGTTATTACAATTAACGAATCTTGTTGATATCTCTATCTCAGCTATTCGAGTTTTGATATAAAAATATATTTCAAAAAACCAAAACCTAATGCCATGTGAGTAATCCATATAGCCAGTGCTATAAATAATCCAGGTATATACTTATTTCTGTAATGCGCTTCTTTCAATCCTGTAATTATTAGAATTAACCAGTATAAAATAAGCAAACCAAAGTATGAAATACTTATAATCGGGACAATATTAATCCCAATTAGCATAATGGGTAATAACAAATGATATGAGAAAATACTCATTGGAATCGCCGTTTCAACGGTGAATCCTTCAGGATATTTCTTCACGAACCGAGCACGACCCTCGCCATATCTTGTTTGTTGTTTAAACAAGCTCATCAGTGATTCACGTGGATATGAGTATATACGTAGCCGTGGTGAGGTATATGCAGTTATTCCTGCACGCTTTATTCTATAGTGAAATTCTACATCTTCTGCCGCATCGAATGACTCATCAAATCCACCAACCAGATCAAAAACCTTACGATCATATGCAAAGCCGCTACTTACGGGATCACAAATTCCTTCATAATCACTGTAGATATATGATGACCTGCTATGCCCTAACCAGCTCTTTCTCGCAATTGCTATCCAGTACGCTTTTCCCTCATTTAAACCTGGTACATCTAATGGTGCTGGTCGTGATAAACACATAACCTGATTATCTTCTTTAATACTCTCCATAGCACTAAATAAATCATTTCTTGAAATATATACATGCCCATCTATTACGGCAATCAACTTTCCTTTTGATTCGTGCACACCAATGTTTCTTGCTCGACTTGAAAGACGACCAGGATTTTCAATAAGTCGTAAATTCACTTCAGGATATTCATCAATGAATTTCTTAACTATATCTTTTGTCTTATCTGTAGACATACCATCTACAACAATAATTTCATATCTGTTTTTTGGATACTTTTGATTAATTAATAAATTAAGTGTATTTGCAATGTATTTTTCTTCATTTAGGACAGGTACTATTATGCTTAAATAAATCATTTACTTATTTCTACTTATTTTCATATTAATTGTTTAACTATCTCGTCTTTATATTTTGCACGTGTTGTTTCAACCTGTCATAGGTTTGCATGCCCAGGATTATTTTAGGTGCAATCAAAGAATAATATCTTAATTTATTTTTTAAAATAATAAGTTTTTCTTGATTAAATAGTTTCAATACGTCATTTTCTGTATATTGCGCCTGCAAATGATTTCTTTTAATCTTTGATAATTGATGCTTTGACGGTACAGTACCCGGTACCATGGTAACAAAACTTTTATATCCATGATTAAATGAAAGTGTTTTCATCCACTTTCTATAATGTCCCCCTACTGGCGCGTAGGATTGAATTTCTGTTGCTAGTTCTTGCTCAAGCCATAATTTCGAATTTACAATTTCCTTATAAACCTGTTTTTCGGACATATTTGTCAAATACTCATGCGTCCATCCATGACTACCTATTTCCATTCCATTTTCCAGCATCTCTCTGAGTTGTTTTTTGTTACAGTAACCGTTCTTACCAATATTGCCTACGCTAACAAAAAAAGTTGCAGGTATATCCTTATTTGCAAGCGCAGGAAATGCAATCTCGTAGTCAGTTATCAATCCATCATCAAATGTTAATACTATCTCTGAATCAGTACATAATTTACTTAACTCTGAGATCGTTACACATTTGAATTTGGAGGCAATTTCTATAGTTTTGTTAAACAAGGATGGAGAAATCGTATATTTTTGTGTGGCTGGATTTTCTAATATTTCTCGTGGCAATAATTCTGAATAGATACCATGAAGAGTAAGCACAATTACATGCTTTCTTTTGTTACTATTAATATTGATATCGCATTTCTTCATATGGCTAATATCTCACAATAGATTTCTTCCAGCTTTTGCGCCTGCTGTTCAAATGCGAATTCATTCTTCACTGTATTAAAGCCTGCCTTTCCTAATTGACACATGAATTCTGGTGAGTCGAGACATATATCAATAGCATTTGTTAATTGTGTAACATCACCTGCGTCAATCAAGATTCCATTCTTCATGTGACTAACCACCTCGGGGACACCACCAACTGAGGTAGATATCACAGGTTTTCCATACGAAAATGCTTCTAGTATTACATTTGGTAACCCTTCTGTAAGTGACGGCAAAACAAATAAGTCCATAACTTGAAATAGATCTTTAATATCGTGTCTAAACCCTACAAATCGACATTTATCAATAACTCCAATCCTATCTGCTTGCTTTCTAAGTTCTGATTCACAAGGACCCTCACCACAAAATATAAAGATCAAATTTTCATTTCTTTCTTTTAATCCCGTAATAGATTCAATCAAATACCGATGTCCTTTTTCAGGGCTTAATCTTCCTGCGGTTACAATTATCTTGTCATCCAGACTCATGCCAAAACGGCTGCAGACTTCCTCTCTCAATGTAAGATCTTGTTTTAATGAGATTTCCTCTTCGGTTTCTACCGCATTATGCACAACCCATTCATTTTGTCCTTGAATTCCATATGAGTGTAATTTCGACATTTGACCATTTGATACCGCAACAATACCTTCTACTTTTCCCAATACTTGACGTTCGAGCCATTCATAAAATGCTACTTTTCTATTTTCAGCAGTGTAACCTCTTGAAAATACAAGTACCGGAACACCTTGTTTTCGACCTGCTAGCCATCCAAGTACTGCTGATTTGTATCCGTGTGCACAAAGAAGTTCGACTTTTTCATTTTGTAATAGTTTAATCAGATGCCATAGTGCTCTGACATCTACAGCCCCGGACATTGGAATTTCATGTGTTATCAGATTTTCTTTCTTCGCTCTGGTGATAAGTTCATTTGTCATATCACCTTCCAAAAATGATGCCACTTTACCTACATATCTTTTCTGGTCCAGACGCTTTAGATGTTCGAGGATCTGCTTTTCTGGTCCCCCATAAAAGTTTGTAGCAATTAAGTGCATAATTGTTTTACGACTAGTCATAAGTATGTATATTCATGCTAAGGTCTTGGAGAACGAACCCAAGCAATACTTCGATTACCAACTAAACCACGAAATGCAATTCCAATAAGCTTCAAAACAACTAATGGCGTTCTTACTAGCAATGATATTCTTTTCTTCGATAATCCCATCGTAATTATCCCAATGAGAAAATAGGCTAGATAAATTGAAAATATTATAATGGCTGCAATTATCGTGTTATTCGATAATACACCTGATGCAACCCACCATGATAAAACTGAAAAAAGTAACGCAAGGAAAACTATCAATAATACTAATGGTCTGCTTATTATTAATAATGTAACCCCGGAATCAAATAAAGTTAAATTACCGTCCCTGATTCCTTGACATATAAACTTTATTGCATGTCTTTTACTAAACCCTAAATTTCCATGCGCCCATCTAGTTCTTTGGATTTGTAATTGCTCATAGTCAGCTGGAAACTCTGACATAACTCGCACATTATCGACAAATTTTACTTTAACTCCATTTTTTAATAGGTTGATTCCGTATTCTACATCCTCTGCGACAGAAAATGCCCGCCATGGATATTTTTCAAGAATATCTCGACGAAAAACCATACCAGTACCACGAAGAAAAACAGCCCATCCAAGTTCTGATTTTGGCCTATAGAATAATTCATTCTCGATCCAATTACCTACAGTAACAGCATAGCTGATCGGACTTACATCCGGGTTCGATGCTACATCGTTCATTTGTAGTACAGAACATCCACACGATAAATGATTATCAAGTATTTGAAGTGCATGCGATTCAATGGTGCAATCTGCATCAAGTACAATTATTGCATCACTTCCATACGGAAGAATTCGAGAAAAACCCCATTGAAGAGCATATCCTTTACCGCTATCATTTTCATTATAACGTTCAAAACATATTGCCCCTGACTTTCTGGCAATGTCAGCTGTATGATCCTCGCAATTATCTGCGATTACAAAGACTTTATATTTCTCATTTGGATAATCCAATTCTGCGCATGCAGCAAGAGTTTTTCCGATTGTTGACTCTTCATTGTGTGCAGGAATAAGAATTGCAAATGTGTACTTCGGAGAAGTATTTATTTGAGACTTATTTTCTTTATGCTGAAGAGCATAAAGAGCAAGAAAAAGATAGTATGCACCGACCAACCCGGCCAAAAATACAAATATAATACCGAGAAATTGAATCAGTAGACTCATATTGAATACATATATATGATATATTTTTTCATAAATTCTTTTTTAAATCTCTTTTACATCTTCGACTAATAAAGGCCTTTCGTGAAGATAGTGTGTTGAACGCCTTTTTATTTCAATATCTTTGTAAATCCATTTTGCTTGTGTGTCACTAATTCCTAGAAATATAGCTAGTTCTTTTGGAGATATCTGATTACTATGAGCCCATAGCGCATAGTCCATTTTTTGATAAGGTAGTGCGAAATAAAATTCATCCTGACCTTGGGGCATACTGTAGGTATCTGTCGAAGGAGATGCAGTGCAAATTTCATCAGGAAGACCTAAGTGCCTTGCCAAAGCATATACTTGTGTCTTATACAGATGAGCGATTGGTTTTATATCTGCTGCACCATCACCATTCTTGACAAAAAAGCCCTGATCATATTCAAGCCGATTTGGAGTACCAACTACTGCATAATTGAGACGGTCCGCATGAAAATATTCAACAGTTTTTCTTATACGTTGTTTGTAATTTGTTGCAGCCACAATCTGCAAATACTCTTTCAGAGCCATTCTCTCTTCTCTAATTTCTCCATCAGGAGTTTGGACAACGAGAAGAAAGTGATTAATTTTTCCATCTAATCCGCCAGATATAACAATCTTGTTTTTCCAAGTTGAATTATAGTCTGGAAATATTCGTCGTATTGCCACGTCTCGCCAGTTATAACAACCGATCGCATCAAGTGTTGGTGCTATATCTTGTATCTGATATTCAATGCCTAGTTGCTTTGCAAGTTTTTCCCCTAATATTAAGCTCTCACTTGACGAGTCACGTTCAGGAAGTAATAAACCAAATACTTTCTTTGTACCAATTGCCTTGACGCATAGTGCCGCCGATACAGAGCTATCTACTCCACCAGATAGTGCAATAACCAATCCTCTTTTATGCAAAACAGCACTTAACGCATTACGTAAATATGTTACAATTTTTTCTTCCTCATCCGCCTCATTAATATCCAATACATTTTTATTGATTGTTTTGACGGACATTAATTCCATTTTGTTCTCCATTTAATTATCTTGTTCTGTAATATATTTGAATTAACTCTTAACGAGTTCTTTTAGTTGTATCTCACATGTTTTAAGCAATATTTTGATCTAGCTTCTCAGTATTTATTTTTGCTAGTTCATTTTTGCTTATTTTATTGGTATTTGTCTTTGGGAGTTCTGGAAGGATAATGATTTCTTTTGGGACCATATAATTTTCCAGATTTTCAATACACGCCCTAGCAATCTCCCTTTTAGTTGGTTTCGATTCCTCATCCAGACTCACATAGGCATAGATTGCCTCCCCTAGAATCTCATCTGGTACACCTATGACAGCCGCTTCTTTGACTCCATTTACCGCATACAAAACGTTTTCCACTTCAAGTGGGCTTACTTTTTCTCCACGTGTTTTAATAATGTCATCAGTTCGACCAACAAAATAAAGAAAACCGTCTGAATCCATACGAAAAAGATCATGCGTGCAAAGTACGCGCTCACCAGGAATCGGACCATCTTTAAGCATATAAGCAGTTTTCTCTGGATCTTTCCAGTAACCCAGCATTACATGTGGTCCACGTACATGTAAAATTCCCATTTCTCCTGGTGGTACAGGATTTCCTTCCTCCGACAATAGAAATACCTCTGTGCCAGGAATTGCCTTACCCACAGAATTAGGTTTTTCAGATACTAATTCGGGTTCCAAATAGCACACACGTTTACATTCTGTCAGTCCATACATCTTGTAAATTAGAGCTGCTGGAAATATCTCTTTTAATTTTGGTATATATTCTTCAGGAAGTGCTGCTGCAGTATTTGTAACTCTCGTAACAAGAGGAAAATGAAGGGGCTTACGATTATGCATTGCTAACATCATTGAGAAAACTGTCGGTACTCCAGGAAAAACAGTTACAGATGATTCTTCTATGCGATTGAATATCTGAACCGGGTAGGTAAAAGAACGCTCTAAAACAAGAGTTGCTCCAAGCTGAACTGTCATAAATAACTGATATAATCCATAATCAAATGCTAAAGGTAATACACAGAGTATACGATGTTCATTAGATAATCGCAGATACTCTATGAGGCTACCCAAAGCAAACATCATTGATTGATGTGTGTGAATTACCCCTTTTGGATCCCCTGTTGAGCCTGATGTGTAAACCAGCCCTGCCATATCCAGCGCAATGACACTCGCTACCTGTGTCATAGAAACCGATTCACTTATTATTTTATTAAACGTTTCAATATTAATAGTCGGATCCAATTCTTCTTTTGTAGACTCTGATAACTCTTTGCCTGTATATATTAGATGTCGAACAGCATGTGATTTATTCAGCACTGGCACAAAATTTCTTGAGAGACTACTGTCTGTTAACATTAAATTTGCATCACTATCATTTAATATATAACCTAACTTGTCGGACTTGGTTTGGGGATTGATTATGATGAATATACCACTTGCTATTAGGACAGCGTATATAGATACAACACATTCCCAGGTGTTATCCAGATAGATGGCCACCCTGTCACCACGACGCAATCCTCTTATTCTTAGCGCATTTGCCAATCTAAGAGAGCTATCCAATAATTCCGTATAAGTAAACGGTTTACCTTGCACAATTACAGCTACTTTATCGGGAAAATATTTTGCTGTATTTAAAAGGCTTTCATGTAATAGGCGTTGTTGAACTATTTTCATCGTGATTATGTTGACACTTTGAATTGTACTTATAGATTATCAATCCTGATATATTATTATGTTGAGGACACCACACTTTTTCTTGATACAAAAGCAATAATGTTTTCTATAGAATCCAGGTTTTCAGGTGTCATTTCATCGTCTTCAACCTGGATGCCCAGTTCCTCTTCTAGGTAAGATATTATTTCCAGTATTCCTGTTGAATCAATAATTCCCAACTTCATGAATGAGTCATCATCATTCAAAGCGGATTGATCATCGGTGAATAAATAATTCTCCAATACGTAAGTGCGCACCTTCGCTTTTACTGTCATTTAAACCTCCACAAATAAATGTGTAATATTAGCTCCGAATACTACAAGGCACGATACTTTGTTCGCTTCTTGTATAACTATCAATAAATAAATCATGCCATGCCTGCGTAGATAATAAAGCTACAAAAGTCATATTGTCCTTATAGCTAATGGCCCTTCCTTGCTTAATCTTTTTCAACAACAACTCCACCCGTTTGGAGTCAAAATAGCCATAGGCCTTTATACGGTCTGGTGAGAGTAGTTCATCTACATAAGATGAGTTTCCTTTTGTGAAAAAAGATGGAATATCTGGTGCACGATATGGTTGTTTGTAACGTTTAATTATTGATGGCGGCAAATATTGTTTCATTGCCTTTTTCAGTAGATATTTTTCATTTAAAACTTTCATTTTGTACTTAGGGTGCAATCGGTTTGCAAACTCAATTACTCTATGATCAAGGAACGGAAATCTGCCTTCCACTGAATGCGACATCAACATTCGGTCCCCTTGCGAACTCAAAAGATATCCAGACATCAAAGATTTTGATTCTATATATTGCCAACGTTCAAAAGGTTTACAATGACTTAACATCTCAGGATAACTTTTTTGCATTACCTCTAGCGCATCATCGTTCAACTGACACCTTAAATTATCTGAGAAGAATTCCTTGCACCTAGCGGTTGTAGTCCAGCGTGGTATATGAGCAAAGTAAGGTACATCGACATTATCAAGACCAACACCATAGAAATTTTGGAGATATTTCTGCCCTTGCCCCTTTGAAATGTCCAAATATGGATAGAGCCTTTTCAGCAATAATGGCCTTACATGTGAATTAGGGAATCTGGCCCAGAATTGCCTAATCTTTGCTTCTTTAAAGATGTCATAGCCACCAAGTACCTCATCAGAACCTTCACCAGTGAGTACTACTTTGTATCCCTGTTCATGGACTAATCCTGATAACATCCCCATTGGTACCGGCGCAGTCCTTAATATAGGTGACTCGGTATGCCAAATCGTTTCATTAAAATTCTGTTCAATATCTATATTTCGACAAGTAATTTGACTATGTTCAGTCGACAGATGGTCGATCATCTCTTTTTGATACTTGCTTTCATCCAGAGCATCTTCTTCAAATCCAATAGAAAAGGTACGTAGTGGCACACCTCCATAATGATGTATTAACGACACCAGAACTGAGGAATCGAGGCCCCCAGAGAGGTAGGCACCTACTGGCACGTCTGATCTGAGACGTAGCTTTGTAGCATCTAGAAGGAGATCATGCAGCTGTTCTGCTAATCTTTCCTCGCTATCTTCAAAGTATTCACCATCATTCTCGCGTAGCCAGTCCCAATATTTCTTCTCACGTACCCTCCCATTTTGAATGACCATCATCATTCCTGGAGAGACCTCAAATATATTCTTAAATATTGTCTCAGGACTAACTGGCGACCAGAAGGTCATTAACTGATCCAGAGCGCTCGGATTAAGACTTGGCCTCTTGTCCAAAGCTGGAATAATACCTTTAATTTCAGATGCGAACAGGAATTTATTTCTATCCTTGTAATAGTATAAAGGTAGTATTCCTACTCTATCTCGGACAAGCATCAGTTTTTTTAGTTTTTTGTCCCAAAGAGCGATTGCAAATTGACCATTTAAATGCTCGACAAATGCTTCGCCATATTCTTCATATAGATGAACAATTACCTCAGTGTCTGACTGTGTATAAAAAGTATGACCTCGACCTGTTAGTTCGTGCCTGAGTTCAATGTAATTAAATATTTCACCATTAAAGGATACCCATATTGATTGATCTTCGTTATGTATAGGTTGTTTACCAGTATTTAGATCAATAATACTGAGTCTCGCATGGCCTAGAATTACATTATTATCAGAATATACGCCAACGCCATCTGGTCCTCGATGTTTGAGTAATTCCAGCATGTTTAATACTGTCATCCTTTGTTCTTGTCCAAGACAGTTTGTATCGTATATTCCTGCAATACCGCACATTTTTAATTGACTTTTTTATAATAAGTTTAATTGTGTTAATACATTTTTTGCTGTTGTAAATTTAAAATCATTCAACAACATACCAAGTCTTTCTTTACATTTATGTATATTATTGTAATGCCTGAAGTTAGATAACAATCCGGCATTTATCTTTGGTTGCCAGGGATCAATTTCCCATGGATGGAAATAAAATATAAATGGATGTTTGTTCTTATAACATTTCTTCTTAAGTAAATATTTTGTAAAATAATATGGATAAATACGAAAATAGCCACCTCCAGACACAGGTAACTTTAAGCCCATAAATTTTTGTGTTGTTAGTGGAAATTCAATTATTTCCTTATTTTTGGCAGTTTGAAATCTATGTGGGTTTATTTTTGCTGAAGGAATCCCGTATCTATCGTGGTGTATAGGAAAAATACTTGAGTCATATTTAAAACCGGCTTCTACCAATATGTCCAGCGCCCATAATGACTCTGATGTAATTGAATAACTTGCCGCTCGATAACCGAGCACTTCTGTTTGCGCTTCATCTTCCAATAATTTTTTGGATTTGAATGTTTCTTCCTTAAATATTTTTTTATTCTGATTGTAAATTAACTGATGACTATAGCCATGAGATGCTATTTCATGTCCACAATTTGCTATTTCACGTACTAAACCCGGATTTTTTTCTGCTACCCATCCCAAGACAAAGAATGTCGCCTGAACGTTATGTTCGTCAAATAATTTTAGTATGTTATTTGTATTAGTTATGACTCGTTGTTCATAGTTATTCCAGTCATCTAATTTTATTTTTTTTGAAAATGCAGACACATGATAGTAGTCTTCAACATCTACTGTCATTGCATTTATTATATTTGATCTATCATGCATTATATTTGCGATTCATTGAGTTATTAATAACCATTTCTATTGTATTCATTGCCTATTTCTATAACCGATGCTGATGTAACCAACATTTTCCAGATAGTCACTAGTATCATCCGTGCTATCCCTTAAAGCTCTTCTATAATCTAATCTTAGGAATAATGAACGACTCAGACGATGTCTTATTCCTATACTATAGTCTTGGTCATCATCAATTCTATCAGTGCTCGTATAATCCGATTCTGTTACTCTTGCTGTTGCGTATAATGACAATAAGCGAGTTAGACTTCTTGTAAACCGAATAACAAGGTATTTTAATTTCCTGCTAAGTATTTCATTTTCATCATCATAGTCTTGATCTGCGAAATAAATGCCAGAATTAAAATTAGTACGTTCATATACCCAATTGTATTCAAGCGAACCATAATTTTCTTTAAATACTAAACCAGATATTGACGTGTCATATCTGCTAATAGCTTCTCGAATTGCTCTACTAAGTAAAAAATTACGACTCGAGTCGGTATAACCAGAACTGGCTTGAAAATTTATATTACTTCTTGTATTTAGAATGTAGTTATATAAAATATTGAAATATGGACCATCCAGATCAGTATCATTTTCAAAATTAATCAATGTATAACCTGCATCAATATTATATTCATAGGTTGAATGCACCCTATTAAAAGTAAGATAGGCATCATTCCGGTTATAATTTTCATTTATAAGATCATCATCATAACGTATATCAACGGCATCAATATTTAATGCATATGTTTGATATGAATTTGGCTGACTGACAAACTTCAATATTCCGCCATATCTTTCATTATCTGTATTTGATGTTTCATAATATATATCCGCATATCTCACTAATAATTCAAATGCACGATTTTGATTAATATTGAAGCGTAAATTTGGACCTGTCATGAATATATTGGTGTCTTGTCTATTAAATGGTGTAAATGCATCTGTTGCCTGTATCGGTGTCTGATCTAAATAATTTTCTAATGACCAACTAAATCTTTTAGGTAAGATATCCCACAATAGAGCCGCATTTAAAGTTACGAATAACTGATCATCAAACGTTTCACCCGCATAATGTCTATAGGTTAATATAGGCTGAATATTAAGTGCCACATTTGGCGTCTGATGATTAATTGTTCCATTAAAGTACAATATTCCAGTTTCTTGTGAGATGGTATCTTCATTGACACGAGTGATGTTGTCGCTATATTCAAGTCCTGCTTCCGCTTCATAATTAATTTGAAGCGCACAAACAGTCGCACTATGCACATAAACTAATAGAATTAGTGTTAAATATTTCACTACCATTCATCACTAAAATAAACGTTTTTTAGTAATTTCATGTTATTCAAATAGTTGTTGCTTATTGTTTATAACGATACCAAGTAATTTATTTCTATCTATAATTTCTGCTGCATGTCGTACTGACTCATCATTGCATTTTCCAAATGGAACTACTAAAAGCGCATAATCAATTGTTTCCATTAATAATTTAATATCAGCCACTTCGCTTGCGGGGGGTGAGTCAACTATAATGCTTCGATCGTTGTAACGAGATTTTATTTCTGCAAATAAAGTTTTGAGTTTGTTTGATGTGAAGTGCTCAGAAAATGAAGATTCCATCTCTCCTGAGGGAATAACTCTCAAACGCTTTATGCCAGATGGATGTATTATATTTCCAATATCCATATCTTCAGTAAGAAAATCAATCAATCCGGTTTTGTCTTCTAGTAATTGTTCATAAATTGCTGGTCTTTTAAAATCACAATTTATTAATAATGCAGATTTTTTATTATCTAATGCAATTGCGGCAGCTAGATTAGCAGAAATATAACTAGAACCTCCTCCTGTTATTACTGAGTAAACTAATATGCTTATATTTTCTTTTTGTATTTTTTGCATTATAAGCGTACGTAATGCTCTAAATTCATTAAATAGCTTCCTGTTCTGCATTTCTTGATGAATTATTTTTAATTCTTCCAGGATGTCATTATCCACTAATTCGTTTTCAACCATCTGCCCAATATCAGATGGTATTAATGAATTATCAGTCGTTGGATAATCGCTAATTTTTTTCTTGTCTTCTGATTTAGCTTTAATTAGAGCGTTTTCTATATTGCTCATATCATTACTCGCTTATAAAGTATCTTTGTATTGAAATTATTATTATTGTCAACAATATCGCAAAAGTTATTGAAGATAGCGTAATTATTTCTCTCTTATTATTTAATAATTCATTTTTGGTCGTAAAATGTGATAATTCTCCAAGAACTAATAGCCCTTCTGTGTTGGCAATATCATCTTTATTGTATATACGCGGGAAGATTTGCTGCCTCATATAAAATACGCCAAGTGGTAATATAATTCCTAATACAAATCCGCCTATAACAAAATGAAGGAATCTTGGCCCACTAGGAGAATGAGGATAAAATGCTGGTTCATTAATATTTAAAGATAATCCTTGATGCTCTCTATCAAGATTCATAGAGACACGGGCATTTTCTCTACGCCTTAGGAGATCTTGATAAACATCACGGTTAACATTGTAATCTCTAGTGAGGCTTGTTAATGTTGCTTCTGCTGAATTTATTCTTCGATCACGTTCTAATTCCTCTACAAGTAATTTTTCAGTTTCACGAATGCGTACTTCCAATGTCGCAATCAGGGTTTTCGTTTGATACAACTCACTTTGCAATTGTTGATAAATCGGATTAGCTCGAATAGATTCATCAATATACATTTCACCACGTTTTTTTGCTTCTTTTCTTTCTTTTTTCCTTCTTTCTTCCTCTTCTACAAGTGAATTCTTCAAGTCAATTATTTGATTCTTGATTTGTATTATATCTGGGTATGTTTCATGATAGCTTAATTGCAATACGTCCAAATTAGATTGAAGTTCAGCGATTCGAGAACGCATTTGTTCAGCTCTTGACAAACCTACGGCTGTTTCTGTTTCACCAGATAATTGGCTTTCAATAGTATCTTTTCTAATTGTGGCTTCTCTTAACTGTTGTGTAATATCTTCAATGTTGCTTCTATATTGTGTAATTCTTCTGCTTACCTCAATTTCTGCACCTTCTCGAAAGTCAACATTTTCTGTGCGAAACTTTTTAAGTGCCTCTTCTGATTCTTTTAACTTTTTTTCATACTCCATAACTTGTTTATCGATAAATTCGAATGCAGCCTGACTCTCAAGTACTTTTGTTTGCAAACTGCCTTCAATGAACAAATCCGCAAACCCTTTTGTAATAGAATATGCCCTTTCAGGTATGCTGTCTTTATAACTTATACTTACCAGATTTGGTCCAACATTTGCAATTTCTGTTCTTGACTCAATTTCTTTCATTAATCTTTCTTGCTCGATGGGCGTCGGTTCATTTTTCATCCAGCCCCCTAGCTCAAGAATCTTCATCATAATTTGTCGCCCAAATATAATTTCTCTTGCCATTCTTCCTCTGTCAACGACTTCCGTTTGCACTGCAGTACCTTGCATCAAAGGTCCTAAAATATTTTCTTCCTCGATATATATTGTTGTATGTGAAGAGTATGCTTTTTGCCAGTTTAATCCTATAACTAAAAATACAAGATTTATTACAATAAACATTGTGACTATCCATTTCCTGCTTAGATAGGAAAGCAACAAGGCCTCTCGAATTTTATCTAGTATATTCTTTTCCATTTTAAATCCAATATTATATTTTTATACTCTAGTTAAAATTTAAACTAAAATAATCTCTCCGGGACAGTAATAATATCGCCTGGTTTTAATAGGTAGTTTGTCGTTAATTCACCTTTGTTTAATATGCCGCCCAATTCTACTTCTAATACAAGCGTTTTGTTATCTACCTTTCGAAATAGTTTTGTTGAATTTGGAGAAGAAAATTCATTTACCCCACCCGCCGCTAATATTGCATCAAGCACTGTCATGCCCTGTCGATATGGAATAGATAATGGCGTAGTAACCGCACCCGTCACTCTGATTCTGGATAAATACTCATGACTGTTTAATTGAGTTAGACTGACAGTAACATTAGGATTACGTATATAAGATGAAAGTCTTCTTTTGATATCATCAGCCACTTGATTTGGCGTTAGTCCGCCAGCACGCACATCGCCGATTAAAGGCATTGAAATCATGCCATCTGGACGCACAGGCATTTCTACAGTCAATGCATCATTACCCCATACATTCACGCTAATTACATCATCCACACCTATCTGATATGGTTTAACCGAAATTGATTCCTGACTTAATGCTTTATTCATTTCTTCTTGTTCTAGCAGCGAAGTAGAAGAACAACCATTTATCAATCCTAAACCAAGAAAGATAATAATAATTTTAATTAATTTCATTTTACTATCCTGTCACATATGTAAGTTCATTCAACTCGTTTAGTTTACCTTGCGCCTTTTCCGAACAGGACAACTTCAGCGGTTTGTAATAATATTGAAAAATCCAAGAATAAGCTGTAATTCTTTACATAGTACAAGTCGTATTGTAGTTTTTCTATTGCATCCCTGTCGGATGACCCATAGGGATAACTGATTTGCGCCCAACCTGTGATCCCTGGTTTTATACGATGTCGTTCGCTGTAATAAGGTATTTTTTCACTTAACTTAACAACAAATTCAGGGCGTTCTGGTCTTGGCCCGACAAAACTCATCTCTCCCTTTATTACATTAAAAATCTGGGGCAATTCATCAATTCTTGTTTTTCTTATAATTGCTCCGATTTTTGTAACCCTGCTATCATGTTTCTCTGCCCATTTTGCCTTGCCATCTTTTTCTGCATCAACAGACATGCTACGAAATTTCAATACATAATATGGCTTTCCATCTTCACCAATACGTATTTGTTTATAAAAGACTGGCGCATTTAATCCATCTTCGATTTTAATGCCTATGATAGTTAGTAACATAAAAGGCCACGCCAAAAACAAAAGACCCAAGCTAACAATTATATCAAACATGCGTTTAAATACGTGATGAAAACCTTTATTATGAAACCCTGTGCTAAATATCAACCAACTTGGTTGTATGAGATCCAATTTTATTTTTCCGGTTTCGCGCTCAAAGAAAGAAGCCAAATCGATCACATCAATACCACTCATTTTGCAATCCAGTAATTCCTGAATTGGAAAGTTTTTTCGCCTGTCATCAATCGCCAATACAATCTCATCAACTTCATTCTTGATACAAAATTCCTTCAGGGGCATATTCAGGCTAATAATATTTTCTTGTTCGACCTTGTCCGCTGTTCCTCTTATATGCGCATAACCAAACAGATTAAATCCGACTCGATCTGATTTTCTTCTTAGTTGTGATATGGTCTGGGCTTTTTCCCCGGTACCCAACACCAGGACCTTACGTTTAAATGCATCATTTTTAAGCTTAATAAATAACAGCCGCTGAAAAAATATTGTGATAAATGATATGGTAATTGCAATGAGTATGATGCCACGGCCTAGATATAATTGCGGCAAAACATAAAAGGTCATCGCCAGCATCATCATGCCAAAAAAGTAGCCAAAACCTAGTCGAAGCAGGATGCCTCGAAGCCCATCACGCATACGTGCCTGATAAAGGCCCATGGCGAGAAAGCCGATAACCATAACGAACGCAAACACCAAAGCATGTCCTTCGAGCCTACCAAGACCGGGTTCGAAATATTTAATCTCTTCAGCGAAACGTAAATAAGCAGAGATAAAAACAGAGGCGTACAGGATTCCCCCCTCAATGAGACCAAGGATTAAAAAAGGCACTCTGATGTAATGATTAAAGATTCGAAATGTACTCACAACTTCTCCTGCCTTTATAAATTCAATTGAGATTCACTTATCTCAATAATTGTGAGTTCTACTGTCATCCCTGACTCATCATAAATTTAATCAAATAGTAAGATATTCACGCTACCGCACAACGCATATACAGGGGGGGGTATATAGCGCTATTCTTACTTTGATGCTCTGCGATCTTGCTAGTCAAAAAGTATTAAAGCTCTGCAAAATGACAATCTCAAGTGAGCATCACATCCCATTTAAATTAAGTATAACAACATATATGAACACCATATTATAGGAATGGAGTTGTATATTCTTATGCTAAGAAAGTATTAGGCTTTAAGTAATAGAATGACTGTGAAGGGACAGAAATTTTATATATTTGAAGAAAAGATATTTTTAATGTTTAGAGTATGGCGGGAAACAGAAATACTTACTGAATATTCCACTCTCGCTGCTCGTCCTTGAACTGCATTTTCAGGAATTCCATCTGATCGCCCAGAATGCGGCGGTTTCTAAGCACCAGGTATTCAGCCAGGTTGGGCACATAGGGAATCGCC
>Ga0209536_100002361_pt1 | contig 30741 bp, 27 predicted proteins | sample DeeMarSeWOR28_12_FD_187461 | JGI IMG/M metagenome (GOLD analysis project Ga0209536, IMG submission 187461) | Marine sediment microbial communities from White Oak River estuary, North Carolina - WOR-2-8_12 (SPAdes) (version 2) | ecosystem: Environmental > Aquatic > Marine > Intertidal zone >...
CATCAACATGCCGGCGCTGACCCACAAAGACGTCAATAGCATGGTGTACGACATCATGAATGACAAGCAGCGCAAGGACTACGAGGAATTCCTGGAGACCGACTTCTCCTTCGAGATTCCGAAGCTTGCGCGCTTCCGCGTCAACGCCTTCAACCAGAATCGTGGCTCGGCCGCGGTCTTCCGCATCATCCCTTCCGAGATCCTGACGCTGGACGACCTCGGCGCACCGTCGATCTTCAAGGACGTTTCGATGCACCCCAGGGGAATCGTGCTGGTAACGGGACCGACAGGCTCGGGTAAAAGTACCACCCTCGCGGCCATGGTCGATTACATCAACGAGAACAAGCCCGATCACATCCTGACGATCGAGGATCCGATCGAGTTCGTTCACGAGTCGAAGAAGTCGCTCATCAATCAACGAGAAGTTCACCGCGACACGCTAGGCTTCAACGAGGCGCTGCGTTCGGCTCTGCGTGAAGACCCCGACGTCATCCTGGTCGGCGAGCTGCGTGACCTCGAGACCATCCGCCTGGCGCTCACCGCCGCGGAAACCGGACACCTGGTCTTCGGCACGCTGCACACCAGTTCGGCCGCGAAGACCATCGACCGTATCGTCGACGTGTTCCCGGCTGCAGAGAAGGAAATGGTCCGGGCGATGCTGTCGGAGTCGCTGCGCGCCGTCATCTCCCAGACACTGCTCAAGAAGGTCGGCGGCGGACGCATTGCCGCCCACGAGATCATGATCGGCACCCCGGCAATCCGCAACCTCATCCGCGAGGGCAAGATCGCGCAGATGTACTCGGCCATCCAGACCGGCCAGGGATCCGGCATGCAGACGCTGGACCAGAATCTCGCGGAGCTGCTGACGAAGGGCCTGATCAACAAGGAAGAAGCGCGATTCCGCGCCGTCAACAAGGAAAACTTCTAGGCGGTCCGGCGGCCGGCCTGGAGAGGAGACTGATAGATGGAACGCGAGCAAGCAGTACGCCTGACTCAGAACCTGCTGCGCAAAATGGTGGAGCGGAACGGCTCGGACCTGTTCATAACCCGCGGCTTCCCGCCCGCCATCAAGGTCGATGGCACGATTCACAAGGCGACCGACACGCCGCTGTCCGCGGACCAGTCCGCGATGATGGTGCGCTCCATCATGAACGACAAACAGATCAAGGAATTCGACGCGACCAAGGAGTGCAACTTTGCGATCGCGCCGCAGGGCATCGGCCGCTTCCGCGTCAGCGCCTTCATCCAGCAGGGTTACGTCGGCGCCGTGTTGCGCACGATCACCACCGAGATCCCGACGCTCGAGGAGCTCGAGCTGCCGCCCATCCTGAAAGACGTCGTGATGAACAAGCGTGGCGTCGTGATCGTCGTCGGTGGCACCGGTTCGGGTAAATCGACCACGCTCGCGGCGATGATCGGTCACAGGAACGAGAACTCGAGGGGACATATCGTTTCCATCGAGGATCCGATCGAGTACGTGCATCCCCACAAGGGTTGCGTGATCACGCAGCGCGAAGTCGGGATCGACACGGAGACCTGGCACAACGCGCTCAAAAACACGCTTCGCCAGGCGCCGGACGTCATCCTCATCGGCGAAATCCGGGATCGCGAAACGATGGAATACGCTATCCAGTTCGCCGAGACGGGACACCTGTGCCTCGCGACACTGCACGCCAATAGTGCCAACCAGGCGCTGGACCGTATCATCAACTTCTTCCCCGAAGAGCGGCGTCAGCAGCTGCTGATGGACCTTTCGCTGAATACCCGGAGCTTCATTTCGCAGCGCCTGATCCCGCGAGAGGGCGGCATCGGCCGGATCGCGGCGATGGAGATCTTGCTGAACACGCCGTTGATCGCGGACCTGATCTTCAAGGGCGAGGTCGGCCAGATCAAAGACATCATGGCGAAGTCGACCCGCCTGGGCATGCAGACCTTCGACCAGGCGCTGTTCGATCTCTACGAGGAAGCGACAATCTCTTACGAAGAAGCCATGCGCAACGCCGACTCGAAGAACGAGCTGCGTCTGCGGATCAAGCTGGAGAGCAAGCGCGATTCGTCGATAGCAGATCAGCAGTCAGAGAGCCTGAGGATCATGGAAGAGGATACGGCTCGGACATTCTGAGCCTCGCATACGGATACGCACGCCTATGAACGTCAAGCCACTGTTCAAGCTCATGGTCGAGAAGCAGGCGTCCGATCTGTTCTTCGCGCCATACTCGCCGGCGAAGATCAAGATCGAGGGCAAGATCATGCCCGTCAACAAGCTCGAGATGACGCCGAAAATGGTGAAGCAGGCGGCGATCGAGTTGATGGACGACGAGCAGCTCGAGCACTTCTACAAGGAGCTCGAGATCGACTTCGCGATATCGGAGCCGGGCCTCGGCCGTTTCCGCGTGAACGTGTTTCATCAACGCGGCAATATCTCCATGGTGCTGCGCTACATCACGAGCGAGCTGCCGAACCTGGAGCAGCTCGGCATGCCTGAGCAGCTCAAGGAGCTGACCATGCTGCGGCGCGGCCTGATCCTGATGGTCGGCGCCACGGGTGCGGGCAAGTCGACGACGCTAGCCGCAATGATCGACTACCGCAACGAGAAGACCTCGTCGCACATCATCACGATCGAGGACCCGATCGAATTCCTGCACCCGAACAAGCAGTCGATCGTCAACCAGCGCGAGGTGGGCCTCGATACGAAGTCCTACGGACGGGCATTGAAGAGCGCGGTGCGCGCGGCGCCCGATGTAATCCAGATCGGCGAGATCCGCGACCGCGAGTCCATGCAGTCCGCACTGGACATGGCGGGCACCGGGCATCTCGTGCTCGCAACCGTACACTCCAACAATGCGGCCGAGACGCTCGACCGCATCATCAACCTGTTCCCGCAGGATCAGCATTCGCAGGTGTTCATGGATCTCGCACACTACCTGCGGGCGATCCTGTCGCAACGCCTGGTGCGCGCACGCAACGGCAAGCGCGTGGCTGCCGTCGAGCTGCTGCTCAACACGCCGCATATCAAGGACCTGATCCTGAAAGGCGATATTTCCGCCGTGAAGGAAGCACACAGGGATTCCGGCGAAGCCGGCATGCGCAATTTCGATGCGGCACTGCTCGACCTTTACAAGGAAGGCACCATTACGCTGGAAGAAGCGATGTCGCACGCCGACTCGCGTGCCGATCTCGAAGCCAAGGTCAATTTCGGCGGATAGGCCGGATCCGGCCTCAGAAAATCTTGCGGTAGGCCAGGACCATCACCAGCACGGTGACGGCGACTACGGCTGCGACGCTGTTCAGCGGCGACAATACCAGGTTGATCATTGCAGAGGGGTCGTCGATTTTGATCAGCGACTGTGGCAGCGCCTGCGATATCAGGTTTACCGCAGCGACCATCATCGGCGTCAGCAGCCAGGCGGCCGCCGCAAGAACCAGCCCCGCTGCGGTCCATGCGATTATCGCGCGACGCCTGAGCGCATCGATCTCCGCCATGATGCCGGCAAGGAAAGCCTCGCCCGGGAGATCGTGATTCGCGATATCGAAGAGCTTTTGCAGAAGAGGGTCTCGTTCCATGGTCATGCGTCCTGTGGTTCTCCACCCATCCCGTCATACGCGACCAGTTGTTCCCTGAGGCGCAGCGTACCGCGGCGAATGTGGGATTTAACGGTGCCGACGGGCATGTCCGTCAGCACTGCGATCTCATCGTGGGTCATGCCTTCATGATAGGCGAGGACAACGCACAGCCTGGCATCGTGGGCGAGCGTCGCGAGCGCGGCGTCGAGGTCCATGGCGATACGGGCGGAATCATCCGTTGCCACCGCCTCGTCGCGCATTTCACCGGCCTCGCGCAGCGGGTCGTTACGGCGCTGGTGTTGCAGCCACACGTTGACCGCAAGCCGTTTCAGCCATGGGCCGAACCTTGCGGGGTCGCGAAGCTGCGGCAGGGCGTTCCACGCCTGCAGGAAGACCTGCTGCGACAGATCGTCAGCCAGGACCATGTTTCCGCAGCTCCGGCGCATCAGGTTGCGAATCCATGCCTGGCGCCGCGACACGAGTTCCGAAAATGCCTGGCGGTCGCCGTTCCGTGCCAGCCGCACCACGATGCTCTCCGGGCTCCGGGAGTAGAAAGGCTGCGTGAGCACCGGAAGGCCGCCAATCCTGTTTAGCTGCCCGTCGGCTTGCCGTCATCCGCGTACGACCTCTCCGCCACCCTCGCTGCGACCAGAAGGCCGACAGCAACAAAGGCGACCAGGCCGGCTACGCCGAGCAGCGCATGGTAAGCCTCGTTGGAGACGTCTCCGAGAAACCAGCCGAGCGTCGCGAGCCCGGGGGCAGCCGATGCGGCAATGATGCCGCCGATCTTGAGATCCCGCTCCGGGCGGCTGTTCTCCTTGAAGACCCGGCTGATGGCTTCCTCGTCGAGGTCCTTGCCGCTGTCGATCATGCGCCGCAGCGTCTCGTGCTGGGCTTCTTTTTCCCGTACCGCATACCAGATACCGCCGACGACGACCGCGGCAATGAAGCCCCAGAACGCGAAAGCGGCCAGTCCTGCACCTAAACCTTCCATCTCGATCTCCTGTTCCTGGAAGTGCCTTTACCCGTAGAGATGCAATCGAGCCCGGCACAGATGCACCCGGGTGAAAAAAGTCCCCGTTGCGCGGTACCTGTGAGGTGGTGGCCCGGATAATAGGCGCTCGCCCGGGGGCTGTCTGTCGTTGCTAATCCCTGCGGCACTGCCGCAGGGGCGGCCGGGTGTGTCACCAGGCCACAGTGGCCGCGTCGAAAACGGGCCCGTCGACGCAGACGCGTTTCATGGCCGGGCCATCCGGCGTATTGATCCTGACCGTGCAGCCGGCGCAGCCGCCCACGGCGCAGGCCATGAATTCCTCGAGGGACACCTGGCAGGGCAGGTCGTAACGGGCGGCGAGCTCCGCGACCGCCTTCAGCATCGGTGTGGGGCCGCAGGCGAAAATCTCGATCTGCCGCAGGCTGTCGGCATCGAGGCCCTGCAGCCACCGCTCGGCGAGGTCAGTCACGTAACCCCGGTGGCAGCCCTCATAGCCCTGCAGGCTCGTCAGGCGCGCCGCAATTCCCCAGTGCTCGAGCAGCGGCATGGTGCTCCGCACCGTCTTGTCGATGCCGTTCACGTCCAGAGACGACGCTTCGAGGTCGAAGGGAAACGGGATCTCGGAACCGAGGATCGCCATGGGGCTCCAGGCGCCGGGCTGCTTGCGCAGCGCATCCGCCAGGCAGACCATCGGCGGGATGCCGACGCCGCCGCCGATCAAAAGAGTCCTGGGCCTGTCTTCATGCAGCTCGAAAGGCTGGCCGATCGGCCCCATCAGGCTGACCGTGTCGCCGCGACGCTTGCGCGCGAGCAGGTGCAGTCCTTCGCCAACGATCTTGTACAGGACTTCGATCCAGTCATCCGCGGCCCGCATGATGGACAGGGGCCGGCGCATCGGCAGTTCCTCGTCGCAACTGATATGGATGAAGCTCCCGGGGCGTGCCGCCGCCGCGCACTTCGGCGCTCGAATGCGCAGGATGTACTGCTCGCCGGGCCAGGTCTCGTGGCTAAGCACTTCGCCCTGTTCGACGAAGATCGTGCCGCGATTGCGCTGCGCGTGTTTCTGCGCAGCGGTGATCAACGGCTCTCCAGCGTCTTCGCAACCCGCTCGAGCACGGCCATGCGTACGGCAACGCCGTTCGCGACCTGCTCGGTGATCACCGATTGCCGGCTGTCGGCGAGGCTGCCCTCGATCTCGATGCCGCGGTTCATCGGCCCCGGATGCATGACGATGGCGTCGGGCCTGGCGAATTTCATGCGTGCATGGCTGACGCCGAAGCTGTCGAAATACTCCTCGGTGCCGGGTATATCGTCGAGATCGCTGATCCGCTCGCGCTGGATGCGCAGCGCCATGACGACGTCGGCGTCGGCGAGGCCGTCGTCGAGGTTGTCGTGGATCTTCGCGAACGGCATGTCGTCCGCGGGCGGCGCCATCGACGGCGGCGATATCAGCCGCAGCTCGCCGACGCCGAGCGTGTGCAGGCCCCAGCCGGTGGACCGCGCAACGCGTGAGTGGCGAATGTCGCCGACGATGGCCACGACGAGATTCTCGAAGCGGCCCTTATGGCGACGGATCGTGAGCAGGTCGAGCAGGCCCTGCGTCGGGTGCGAAACGTCCGATTCCCCGGCGTTCAGTATGCTGACGTGTTCCTTCACGTGCCGCGCGATGTAGGCGGGGACCCCCGCGCTTGCGTCGCGAACCACCATGATGTCGCAGCGCATGGCCTCGAGGGTGTAGATGGTATCGAGGATGCTCTCGCCCTTCTTGCGCGAAGAGGTGTTGACGTCGAGGTTGAGCACGTCGGCGCCGAGGCGTTTGCCCGCGAGGTCGAACGATGCGCGGGTGCGCGTGCTGGGTTCGAAAAACAGGTTGGCCACGGTGCGCCCGGCGAGCGCGTCGCTGTGCGCAGGAAGGCGGTTGGTCGGCGTCAGGTAACGCTCGGCGTCGTCGAGCATCGCGACCAGCAGCGACTTGTCCAGGCCCTTCAGCGTCAGCAGGTGACGCAGGCTGCCGTCGTCGTGCAGCTGCAGGCGCGCATCGTCTTCGAAGATCTGTTCAGGCTCGGCAGCGTTCATTGCGCGGGAATTCTACATTAACGTCCGGCCAGATACCTTTCCGCGATGCAGACGGCGGCGGCGGCGTCGATGTCCTGTTTGGAGATGCGGCCGCGCGACCCCTGCTTGCGGGCGTCTTTGAGCACCCGTTCGGCTTCGAGTGACGAGTATCGTTCGTCCACCGCGGAGATCGGCAGGCCGTATCGCGCGAGCTCGTCGATGAACGCCACTACCGCGTCGGTCATCGCGCCCGGCGAGCCGTCGGCGTGCGTCGGCATGCCGACGACCAGCTTCGTCGGGTGCCATTCGGCGACGAGGGACTTTATGCGGTCGTGGTCGACACCGTTTTCGCCGTTCGAGACGGTGCCGACAGGGCTCGCGGAGCCAGTGACGTCCTGGCCGACGGCAACCCCGATACGCCGTAATCCGTAGTCGAATGCGAGGATCGTCTCGGGCAAGTCGGTATCAGGCGTGGCCGGCCTCCGTGGACAGCAGGGTCAGGTCGACACCGAGCGCCTTCGCCGCCGCTGCCCAGCGGTCTGCGAACGGCATGTCGAAAACGATCTCTGTCGTGGCCGACACGTTGAGCCAGGAGTTGGCCAGCATTTCGGCCTCCAGCTGGCCTGCATCCCATCCCGCGTAGCCAAGCGCTACGAGTGATTTCTCGGGGCCCCGGCCGCTGGCCATGGCATCGATGATGTCTCGCGACAACGTCAGGCAGATCTCGCTGGAGACCGCCAGCGAGTTCTCGTAGCGATGTGAGGTGTCGTGTAGCACGAAGCCGCGCTCGGGACCGACAGGCCCGCCCATCAGCACCGGGTGATCGAGAGCGGCGGGGTCCGGGTTCTCGAGCTGCAGCTGTTCGAACAGGCCACCCAGCCGGAGATTCAGGGGACGGTTGATGACGATTCCCAGCGCGCCTTCGTCATTGTGTTCGCAGATAAGAGTCACCGTGCTGCTGAAGTTCGGGTCTGCCATGCCTGGCATGGCTATCAGCAACTGATTCGCCAGCGATCCGGAGGTCTCCATGGGAACAGTATCCGCCCTCGCGGCGGCCGGTACAACCGGTCCACCGTGGGCGCTACCGGGCTACCGTGAGACGTTCGCCGCGGCCGGCACAAACTCCTCACTGAACAGCCACTTGTAGGCGAAGCGCAAGCGGTCGTATTCGGTACTGATTTCAGCAGGGAAGGGGTCGAAGGGCGACGCGCGGCGCAATATGTCGAGTGCGGCCTGGTCGAGGATCCGCGAGCCGCTGGACTTGCGGATGATGACCTCGTTGAGCTGTCCGGATGCGTCGATACTGACTTCCAGCGTCGGGCTGCCGGTCAGGCCCTCCAGGTTGCCGAGCGTCGGAAAATACTCGTCGCCCACGGACTCGATGCGCCGTTTCCAGTTGTCGAGGTACGCGGCCACCACGGACTCCCGGGTATCTGCGCTGATGACCAGCTGGCGCGGATCGTCATCGTGGATCAGCAGCGTCGCTTTGTCGTCCTGCGGCAGCGGCAAGGTCGTCTCGGCGCCTGCCTCGAGCGCCAGCGCGGAATGCGTGTCGGGCTGCGGGTCGAGGCGTGGATCGTCGGTGACGCTCTGTTCCTGCTCCGCGGAGGTCGCGAGCAGCTGGTCCGCGCTGACCACGTGTTCCGTCGACTCCAGGAAGCTGTCGCCGTTCTCGTCGCCAGGGTTGTCGATCGGCGAGGCATTCTCGGCCGGGGCCGATGGCCGCACTTGCTCCGTGGTGTTGCCGCCGCCTTCCTGGCTGGCCTGGGCCAGGTACTCGGCACGATCGGGCCGGTCGATGTCCTGGTCCGGGTCGGCGACGATGGTGACTTCCAGCGATATGGCGTCGCTGAAATCCTCGAGCATCGCCGGGTTGAAGGTAACGCCGATGATGAGGATGCCGTGCAGCAGCGCGGCAAGAAACAGCATCGCCGGCAAACGGTCCGGCGGCGGGTCGGCGAGCTGTCGGAGCTCGTCCAGCGGGTCGGCTTTTAGCGCGAAGTCGGCCATAGGTCGGGGTTACGGTGCTGGCGCGAATGATGGTGCATAGTTGCCAGAAAAACAAGCGCTTAGGATAAAAACCTCGTGTAGGAGCGGGCCTTGCTCCGCGAACCGATCGCGGTTCGCGAACCGCTCCTACGCTTGGTGCAACCTGTAGGAGCGCGCCTCGCCGCGCGATCGCGGTTCGAGAGCGGCGCTCCTACAGGCGCAGTGCATAGAGTAGCGCGGCCGCGGCCGCGGGCATGAGACCTGCGTCACCCCTTGCCGCCCAGGCGGCGCTCGATCGCGTCGAACATCAGGCCGGCGGTATTGAGATCGAACTGCTTGTCGATCTCGCGCATGCCCGTCGGACTGGTCACGTTGACCTCGGTCAGGTAATCGCCGATCACGTCGATGCCGGCGAAGATGACGCCGGCGTCGCGCAGCACGGGCCCCACCCGGGCGCAGATCTCGCGATCGCGGTCGGACAGCGGCTGGCCCTTGCCGGTCGCGCCCATGACCAGGTTGCCGCGATTGTCGTCGTCGGATGGGATGCGCGCGAGCGCGTAAGGTACGGGCTCGCCGTCGAAGAGCAGGATGCGCTTGTCGCCGAGCGAAATCTCGGGAATGTAGGTCTGCGCCATCGCGAACTGCCGCCCGTAATCCGTCAGCGTCTCGAACACGACATTGGCGTTCTTGTCGCCCTTGCGGATGACGAAGATCGAGCGGCCGCCCATGCCGCCGAGCGGTTTCACCACCACGTGGCCGTGCGCCGCGAGGAAGGCACGCATCTCGTCCATGGAGCGCGTGATCAGGGTGTCTGGAACGCAGTCCGGGAACCATGCCGTGAACGCCTTCTCGTTCATGTTCCTGAGTGCCTCGGGATCGTTCATGATCAATGCGCCGGCGTGCCGGGCCCGGTCCAGAATGTACGTCGTGTAGATGTACTCCATGTCGAACGGCGGGTCCTTGCGCATCAGGATCACGTCGAGTTCGCCCAGTGCGATCTCCCGCTCCTCGCCGAATTGCCACCAGCGCTGCTTGTCGTCCCCCACGTTCAGGCGCCGCGAGCGTCCGAGCGCCGTGCCGGAAACGAGCTTCAGATCCGACTGGTTGAAATAGTGGATCTCCGCCTCGCGGCGTTCTGCCTCGAGAAGCATCGCGAGAGAGCTGTCCTTGTAGGGAGTAATGGACTCGATCGGATCCATTACGATGCCGAGGCGCAGCGCTTTTGTAGCCATCTTGGGTACTGGTTCCTGTTATTTGCCGAAGGCGCCAACTATACAACCCGTTACGGCGCGGCCGTGCCTTTTTCGGGCGCATTGTGCGTCCGCGGCAGGCGTCGTAGCGGGACTTATGTCAATATGGTACAAGACATTCCTCCCGAACGATCTCTGGGTGCCTGGCGGCCTTCGTTCGGGGCTTTGGGGATAAGGCAGAACGAGTCGCTTAGACTCGCATTATCGTGAGGAAATCCGGTGTCCACTAGTGCGTCTCGAAGTCTCAACGGCCTCAAGATTCTGGTTATCGACGACAGCAAAACCATCCGCCGAACGGCAGAGACCCTGCTGACCAAGGAGGGTTGCCAGGTCTTTACCGCCATCGACGGCTTCGATGCGCTGTCCAAGATCGCGGACCACCAGCCCGACCTGATCTTCGTGGACATCATGATGCCGCGGCTCGACGGCTACGAGACTTGCTCGCTGATCAAGCACAACAAGATGTTCAAGGAAACTCCCGTGATCATGCTATCGAGCAAGGACGGCCTGTTCGACCGCGCCCGTGGCCGTATCGTCGGGTCGGAACAGTACCTCACAAAGCCGTTCACCAAGGACGAACTGCTGGGCGCCGTATCGAACCAGATCGGTTAGGGCGCAGCATACGTTGTCATTATTCTGCAGAAGGAAGCACTGATGGCAGTCATTCTCATCATTGACGATTCGCCGACCGAGTTGCATCTGTTTCAGGGCATGCTCGAAAAGAAGGGCTTCGAGACGCTCGTTGCCGACAGTGGCGAGGAGGGGTTGCGCCAGGCCCAGACTGCTCGGCCCGACTGCATCCTGATGGACGTGGTGATGCCTGGCATGAACGGCTTCCAGGCGACGCGCAAGCTCAGCCAGGATCCGCGCACATCCAGTATCCCCGTCATCATCATCACCACCAAGGATCAGGAGACGGACAAGATCTGGGGCATGCGGCAGGGAGCCGTCGAGTACCTGGTCAAGCCGATTCGAGAGAACGACCTCGTCGCGAAGATCAACGCGGTGATGGCTGACTGAATGAGTGCGTCCTTCGAGCTCGCGTCCCTGGTCAAGCAGCCCTTCGAGCTGCTGCGCGAGATCGAGCGCCGCAGTATCGCGGTGCATTCGGGCGCCGGCGGCTCGGCGATGCCGGCGGAGTGGGTGGGCATCGGTTTTCGCATCGGCGACGAGCAGTTCGTGTCGAGCCGGGAACAGGTCCGCGAGGTGCTGATGCTGCCCGATTCGATGACGCGTGTGCCCGGCGCAAAGCGCTGGCTCCTCGGGATCGCGAACCTTCGTGGACACCTGCTGCCGCTGGTCGACCTGAAGTTGCTGCTTGGCAGCGGCAGGACCACGCTGCGGCGCACGACGCGCGTCATCTCGGTCAATCATCGTGAAATTCCGGCCGGGCTCGTCGTGGACGAAGTCCAGGGATTTCGGCGTTTCATGGATCAGGAATTCTCGGAGACGCAGCCGCAGACAGCCGTGCGCTGCGAGCGTTTTCTCGCGGGAGAATACCGCCGCGGCGACGACAACTGGCCGGTCTTCGACCTGTTCGCGTTCGTGGAGAGCAACTTGTTCCTGCAGGCGGCTGACGAATGATCGTGCCGCCGACAGCACCGGGAAGGCGCCGGGCTGCAGTCACTTACCGGGTTACACCTCATGGCCAAGAAAACTGACACAACCACCTTGTTCCGGATCGTGGCGCTGCTGACCGCGCTTGCGCTGCTCGCTGCAGCCGCGCTCGTGTACCTGCAGCCGTCCGCCGGCGGCGCAGCATCGGCTGAGCTCGCTGCGCTGTCGCAGGCGCTGCCGCTGCGCACCGCGAACGCGCTGGCGGGTCGCGACGGGGCGTTCGACGCGCTCGAGCGGGATCTCGGCAGGATGGCCGAACTGAGGCGGGCTTCGGGCGCGCCGGGCAGCGCCGCAGACTGGCAGCGGCTCGAATCGAGGGCATCGGCGATCCTCGGCCGGCGCGCGGCGATCGAGGCCGCCACCGGGATACGCAGGGCCGGCAACGACATCGTGAAACTGGCCGAGGAACTGCTGACGCGTTCGGGCTCCACGGCGGTGATGCAGGAGGCGCAGCAGCGCGCAAGCGATATCGCGAGTGCGGCATCCGGGTTGCGCGGCAGCGCCGATGTAAACGCTGCGCTGGCCACCATCGACGGACACACCGGGTTCCTGCGCTCCGTGAGCGATGCGCTCGCGGGAGAATCGAGCGCGCTGGACGTCGCGCCGCTGGACGCGGAGGGCCAGGCGGCGGTCGTCGAGCCACTGACGGCCGTGCTTGCAGACCTCGAGGGCTACATCGATACGGTGCGTAGCAACACGAGCCAGCTGGCGGGTATCGGCACGGCACAACAGGAGGTCGCAGCAGCCGCCGGTACGCTGGCGGACGCATTCCGCAGTGGCAGCGCGGGCGGGGTGCTGCCAGGTGTGTTGTCCAGCGGCTTGATCCCGGTAGGGCTGATGCTGTTCGGAGTCCTGCTGGTCGTGGTGCTCGTATTGCTGAACGTTCGCATGGCCGCTTTCGAGCGCCAGGCGCGCGACCAGGGCCAGCGTAACGAAAGAAACCAGCAGGCGATCCTGCGGCTGCTCGACGAGATGGGCAGCCTCGCGGACGGTGATCTCACCGTCGAAGCGACGGTCACGGAGGACATCACGGGCACGATCGCTGACTCGTTCAACTACGCGATCGAGGAGTTGCGCAAGCTCGTTACCACCGTCAACGAAACGGCGATCATGGTCGACTCGGCCGCCAAGCAGACAGAGAACGCTGCCGTCCACATGTCCCGGGCGGCCGACAACCAGGCGCGCGAGATCAATGCGGCGACCGAGTCCATCGTCTCGATGGCCAAGTCGATCGAGGAGGTATCCGGTAACGCGGAGCGTTCGTCGGACGTCGCGCGTCACTCCGTCGAAGTAGCGCACAAGGGCGGCGAGGCGGTGCGGCGCACGATCGACGGCATGAACACCATCCGCGAGACCATCCAGGACACGTCCAAGCGCATCAAGCGCCTCGGCGAGAGTTCGCAGGAAATCGGCAACATCGTCGAACTGATCAACGATATCGCCGAGCAGACCAACATCCTCGCGCTCAATGCGTCGATCCAGGCATCGATGGCGGGCGAAGCCGGGCGCGGATTCGCGGTGGTCGCCGACGAGGTCCAGCGCCTCGCAGAGCGCTCGACCAACGCGACGAAGCAGATCGAAGTGCTCGTCAGCACCATTCAGTCGGATACCAAGGAAGCCGTCGTCTCGATGGAGCGCAGTACGACGGACGTGGTCGGCGGTGCGCTGCTTGCAGAGAACGCCGGTGCGGCGCTCGACGAGATCGAGCAGGTATCCAACCAGATCGCGAGCCTGGTGCAGAACATTTCGAGCTCGGCACGCGAACAGGCCGGCTCGGCGGCGGACGTAACGCGTCGCACGACCAGGCTCAGAGAGATCAGTGAGCAGACGGGCAAAGCCACGACGGCGACCGCGGCCGCGATCTCGAAACTGTCGGAATTCGCGTCGCAGCTCCGCAAGAGCGTTGCCGGCTTCAGGTTGCCGGGCGATGTTCCTGCGGGCACGACACGCATGACGGCGACGTCTTCAAACGTAACCGGCGTGCAGCCGGGCAAGAAGACGGGCACGGGCTGACAGCAAGGCAACGATGACGGGCGACACCGGTATACGCGACGCGCGCGAGCAGGACGGAATCACGGGTCCTGTCAACGCGCTCGCCATCATCAGCAACGAGCTGATGGAGACCATCCGCAATGCGCACCTCGCCATCGAGGATTGCGTCGACGGGCGCGGCGGTCCGCAGGCGCTCGCTCGCGCCGCCAACCTGCTGCACCAGGCGCGCGGCGCACTGCAGCTGGCGGAGACCTACGGTGCGGCGCTGCTGGCGGAGGAGATGGAACTCGCCTGCAAATACCTCGCAGCGCTGCGGCCGGGCAAGGGCCGTGAGGACGGGCTCGACGCGCTGACGCGTGCGATGGTCCAGCTGCCGGCGTACATCGAGCGCCTGCTCGGCGGTGGCAGGGATATTGCGCTCGTGCTGCTGCCGATGCTGAACGACCTCCGCGCGGCACGCGGCGAACCGCTGCTGTCGGAAGGCACCCTGTTATTGCTGAACCTCTCGCCGAGCCGCAACCAGACGGCGATGGCACGGCCCGAGGCCGGCGCCGAGGACCCGGTCACGGTTGCGCGGCGGCTGCGGCCCAAGTTCCAGCTGGCGCTGCTCGGATGGATCAAGGGCGGTAACACGCAGCAGCACCTGGCAACGCTCGCGAAGGTCACGGCCGCGCTGGAGAATTCCGCCACGCGCGACGACATGTACCAGCTGTGGTGGGTGACGGGCGGCGTGCTCGAGTCCCTGCAGAATCGCGGGCTCGAGACCTCGGTCGCGCTGAAACGTCTGCTGGCGCAGGCGGACCGGCAGATCAAGTTCGTGATCGACGAGGGCATCCAGGCCTTCGACAAGCACCCGGTCGACGACCTGCTCAACAACCTGCTGTATTACGTGGCGCGATCGAGCGTGCCGGGCCCGCGCATCAGCGAGATTCGCTCGGCGTTCAACCTGGCGGAACTGCTGCCCGGCGACGAGCAGGTGGAGCACGCCAGGGAGGCGCTGTCGGCGCCGAGCGTCAAGCTCATGAAGACGGTCGCGGCGGCGATCAAGGAAGATCTCGCGCGCGTCAAGGACGTGCTGGATATCTTCGTGCGGACCGGCATGAACAAGTCGTCCGAGCTGGTGCCGCAGCTCGAATTGCTCAAGAAGATCAGCGACACGCTGGGCGTACTCGGGCTCGGCGAACTGCGCAGCGACATCGACGGCGAGATCGATCGCCTGAAGTCCGTCGTCGAGCGCGGCGGCGCCACCAACGATAGCGTCGTTCTCGACATCGCTTCCACGCTGCTGCGTGTCGAGGACCGGCTCGACCAGCAGCTCATCCGGCTGACGGTGCCGCAGGATGCGCCGGCGCCCGCCGAATCCGACATGTCGCCGCAGGATGCCGCCGATTACCGGCAGGTAGCCGAGTCGGTCATGCGTGAGTGCATCATCAACCTGGCGAGGATCAAGGAGACCATCGGCCAGAGCCTCGCGTCGCAGGCGCCGTCACAGGGCCTGGACAGCATCCCGTCGCTGGTACGCGGCATCCGCGCCGGGCTGCTGATGTTGAACAAGACGCGCGCCATGGAGGTCATGGACCGCATCGGCAAGCTGATCGTCCTGACCCTGCAGGGCGGCGGACCCTCTCGGCTCACGCAAAAGGAAACCGATCGGCTCGCCGACGCCATCGTCAGCATCGAATACTACATGGAGACCGTGAAAGCCGGTCGCGCCGACCCGTGGTACATGCTGGACAATGCGGAAGCCTGCCTCAGCGTCCTGCGCGACGTTGTGGACCGCCTCGAACAGGAAGCAACCAGCGAAGTGCCGGAACCGACACAGAAGCTGCCGCTCGCGGACATCGAGGCGCATGCGCGGGCGCCGGCACCGGAAGGCCGACCGCAAGCGACCGAGGTCATGCCGCTGCCCGTGGTTGCGCCCGATGCGGAGCACCTGGACCCCGAGCTGCTCGAACTCTTCATCGAGGAGGCGAAGGAAGAGATCGCTTCGATCAAGCGGCACCTGCCGGCGTGGACGGACTCGCCCGACGACATGGAGGCACTCATAACCGTGCGGCGGTCTTTCCATACGCTGAAAGGCAGCGGCCGCATGGTCGGTGCCGAGCGTATCGGTGAGTACTGCTGGGCCGTCGAGAACCTGCTCAACAAGCTGATCAACCGCACGCTGGTGCGCACGCCGCCGATGGTGGATTTCATCGTGCGGGCGGCGGGCGCCGTACCGGAACTGATCGAGCAACTGGAGGTCGGCACCGAGCCGCCCAGCGATATCGGCCTGCTGGTCGCCCGCGCGCACGCGTTTGCCGACGGCGACCCGAATGCGGCGGTGCTCACGCTCGAAAGGCCCGCGCGTGCCGCCGAGGACGAACAGCCGGCACTGGAAATGGATCCGGTGCTGCTGGACATATTCGCCAAGGAAACCGCAGGACACCTCAAGGTCATCGTCGACTACCTGAAAGCCTGCGACGGTCGGCCGCCACCTTTCGAAGTCACCGACAAGCTGTACCGCGCCTGCCACACACTGCACGGCAGTGCCAACATGGCCAACGTGGAGCGCGGCGTCGCCGTCGCCGGCGCGCTGAATCGTTTCGTGAGGCGCGTGTACGACTACAAGGTCGGCTTCCAGCAGTCCGGGATCGATGCCCTGAAGGCGGCTGCGAAAGCGATCGCCACGATCGTCGGCGACATCAACAAGCCCGGCCAGAAGCGCGCCGATTACACGGCGCTGGTCGAGCACCTGGCGAGGCTGTCGAACGCCCTGCAGCCTGACGGTACCATCGCGGACCTGGCGCAGGAGCAGGCGCCAAAACCAGCACCAAAACCAGCACCTAAACCAGCACCTAAACCGGCACCGAAACCGGCACCGAAACCGGAGCCCGCCGTCGCCGAAGCCGAGCACGCGGAGGCGGACTACGACAAGGAAATCGCCGCGATCTTCACCGAGGAGTCCGCGGAGCTGCTGGAATCGACGGACAAGGCCTTCGGGATCTGGGTGAAGGACAGGAATGCGCGGCAGGCTGTCCAGGAACTCAAGCGCCACCTGCACACGTTGAAAGGTGGCGCCCGCATGGCGGGAATCACCGCGATGGGCAACCTGAGCCACGAACTCGAAACGCTGCTGATCTCCGTCGACGAAGGGCGGGTGAAGTCGAGCGCGGGCATCGAGGAGTTGCTGCAAAGAAGTATCGACGAACTGCACCGCATGCGCGACATGGTCATCGCCGGCAAGGCCGTGCCGGCGGCAGCCGATCTCGAGAAGCGCATCCGGGATGCGAATGCCGGCTTCGAAGTTGCGAGCGAAGAGGAGGTGGAGCGGGCAGCCGAGGAGACCGGTGTGCGGCCCGCGGCGTTCACCATCGAACCCGACGACACGGTCAGCATGGTTATCGTCGACTCGCCCCTCGCGGACGAACTGGCCGAAATTGGCGCCGGTGCGGCAGACGATGCAGAGCGAGCCGAGCCCGAGCCCGAGCCCGAACCCGAACCCGAGGCCGAACCCGAACCCGAACCCGAACCCGAGCCCGAGCCCGAGCCCGTACCGGAGCCCGAGCCGGCACCGCCGCCCAGGCCTGTCGAGCCGCCCGTCGTCGCGCGCCCGGCCGCGGAGCTCCGCAAGGTCCGCAAGCCGGAGCCGCCCAAGGAGTTCGCGCGCATCGACGCCGAGCTGCTGGAAGACCTGCTAAATGCCGCGGGCGAGATCAGTATCTACCATTCGCGTCTCAGCCAGCAGGTCAGTTCGGTCGAATTCCACGTCGAGGAACTCGAGCAGACGGTGGCGCGCCTGCGCGAGCAGCTCAGGAAGCTCGAGATCGAGACCGAGGCGCAGATCATGGCGGGCCACCAGGACACGTTGGTGGCGAAGGACTTCGATCCGCTGGAGCTCGACCGTTATTCCACGATCCAGCAACTTTCGCGCGCCCTCGCCGAGTCGGCAAACGACCTCGAGAGCATCAAGGACCTGTTGCGCTCGCAGACGGCCGAAGCCGAGGGCCTGCTGGTGCAGCAATCGCGGGTGACCGCCGAGTTGCAGGATGGCCTCATGCGCACGCGCATGGTGCCGTTCGAACGGCACGTGCCGAGGCTGACGCGACTGGTCCGGCAGGTGGCGCAGGAAGCGGGCAAGCGGGCCGAGCTGTCCGTGGAGGGGGCGTCGGGCGAGCTGGATCGCCAGGTGCTCGAGAAGATGCTGCCGCCCTTCGAGCACATGCTGCGCAATGCCGTGGTTCACGGCATCGAGGATCCCGACGTGCGGCAGGGCAACGGCAAGCCGGCGACCGGGCAGATCACGATTCGGCTGCACCGCGAAGGCGCCGAGATGGTGATCGACGTCGCCGACGACGGCGCCGGTCTCGACGTGGAAGCCATTCGCCGCAAGGCTTACGAGCTCGAGCTGCTGCGGCCGGACAGCAAGGTCACCGACGAAGAGATCATGGGCCTGATCCTTACGCCCGGCTTCTCGACCGCCGGCAAGCTGACGCAGGCCGCCGGTCGCGGCGTCGGCATGGACGTCGTTGCGAACGAGGTCAAGAAACTCGGCGGCTCGCTGCGCATTTCATCGGTAACCGGGCAGGGCACCAATTTCACCGTGCGGCTGCCGTTCACGCTCGCGATAACGCAGGCGCTGATCGTGCGCACGGGCGAGGAAGTCTACGCGCTGCCGCTGCCTTCCGTCGAAGGCGTGGCACGCATTCCGCGGAGCGAGCTCGAGAACCTGTTGAGCCAGAGCGAGCCGAGCTACCAGTACGGCGAAGAGACCTATCGCTTCCGGCATCTCGGCATGTACCTCGGCGGACAGGCCGCGGTCCTGCCGAAGGACGAGGCCTTCGTGCCCGTCATCCTGGTGCGGGCCGGTGAATTCTCTGCTGCGCTGCTCACCGACGAGATGCTTGCCAGCCGCGAGATCGTGGTGAAGTCGGTCGGTCCGCAGCTTTCGAGCATCCGCGGAATCGCCGGTGCAACAATCCTCGGCGACGGTCGTATCGTGCTGATCCTCGATATCAATGCGCTCGTGCGCAGCGGCGCGCCGGTCGTGGAACTGAAGAAGGCGGCGCCGATACCCGGCGACGCGCGTCCAACCGCGCTGGTCGTCGATGATTCGATCACCGTGCGGCGCGTAACCGAGCGATTCCTGCAACGCCACGGCATGCGCGTTCTGACGGCAAAGGACGGCCTCGACGCTATCAGCGTGCTGCAGGACACCAAGCCGGACGTCATCCTGCTCGACATCGAAATGCCGCGCATGGATGGCTACGAGTTTGCATCCCACGTGCGCAACGACGAGCGCTACGCGGACGTGCCGATCATCATGATTACGTCGCGAGTGGGGGACAAGCATCGCGCGCGCGCCATCGAACTCGGCGTGAACGATTACCTGGGCAAGCCCTACCAGGATGCCCAGTTGCTCGATGCCATCCAGCGCCAGCTCGAGGACAGGGGAATCCAGCTACAGTGACTGCCGCAGCCGACGAACTGTACAGCCTGCTCGTGCCGCTGGTCGACGAGCGATTGATCGTGCCGCGTGCCTGCGTCGCGGAAGTGGTGCGTTACACGGCGCCGCAGCAGGAAGCGGGCGCCCACAAGTGGATGCTGGGCGCGGTCAACTGGAACGGTCGTGCACTGCCCGTCGTCTCGTTCGAAGGCGCGCTCGGCAAGGATGTCCCTGCTGCGACCGGCCGCACCCGTATCGTCGTCTTTACCGCCTGCACGGGCCAGCTCAAGACCGGCTACTTCGGCGTCATAACGCAGGGTTTTCCACAGCTCGTGCGTGTGAATCGCGACGTACTGCAGCTGGACTCGACCGAAGGCTGGCCGGGCGACGCCCCCGTACTCTGCCGCGTCAAGATGATCAATGAATTTCCGTTGATTCCCGATCTCGAGCGCATGGAGGCCATGCTGGCGCGGGAGTCGCTGCAGGCCTGATCCCGACGGGCGCGCTACAGGTCGCCCCAGAGTCCCTGCGCGATGGCGAGCGCGGCGACGGCTGCCGTCTCGGTGCGCAGGATGCGCGGCCCGAGTGTGACCGCTTCGAAACCCGACACGCGGGCATCGTCGTACTCGCGCTCGCTGAAGCCCCCTTCCGGCCCGATGAGAAAACAGAGCCCGCCCGACGGCGCCACGATATTCGTCAGCGACCTGCCTGCACCGGGACTGAGAATCAGCCGGGTGGCTGCGCCTGCAGCGGCCGAGCCGAGCCAGTCGTTCAGGGGCAGCGGCACATCGACTTGCGGCGGGTTGACGCGTCCCGACTGCTCGCAGGCGCTTTCCGCGACGCGCTGCCAGTGGGCCCGGCGCTTGCCGGCGCGCTTGTCGTCCAGCTTGACGACACCATGAGCCGCCAGTACCGGTGTTATCCGATCAACCCCCAGTTCCGTCGCCTTCTGTACGACGAAGTCCATGCGTTCGCCGCGCGATATGCCCTGCACGAGGTGGATCCGCAATTGCGGCTCGGCGGCGTTGCTGACCGCTTCGTGCAACGACAGGGTCACGCGCTCCTTGCCGAACTTGCTGATCGTCGCGGACCATTCGCCATCGTCGCCGTTGAACACGTGCACCGTTTCGCCGGCGCGCAAACGCAGGACGCGGCCCAGGTAGCGCGCTGCTTCCTCGCCGAGGCGCAGCTCGGCTCCTGCGGCGAGCCTCTCGGCAACGTAGAGTCTTTTCAACGACATGATCGTTACGCCAGTTCCCGCATCGGCGTTGACAGCCAATGTCCACACGGAGGACTATCGTCAATCGATCCGCACTTGGCAACCAATGCAGCAGTCTTTCACCGTTGATACGGACTCGGGCCTGATCGAGCCGGCGCGGCAGTGCCGCAGCCCGAACCGCGATGCGCGACCGGCCGGCGAGGAACCCTGCCTGATCGTGCTGCACGGTATCAGCCTGCCGCCGGGCAGCTTTGGCGGCCCCGAGATCGAGCAGCTGTTCACCAATACGCTCGACTGGGACGCCCACCCGTACTTCGACGAAATCCGCGGCCTCGAGGTGTCCGCGCACCTGCTCGTCAGGCGCGACGGCGGGCTCGTGCAATTCGTTCCCTTTACCGACAGGGCATGGCACGCAGGCGAGTCCTGTTTCCGTCGCCGGTCACGCTGCAACGATTATTCCATCGGCATCGAACTCGAGGGCGAGGACGAGGTGCCGTACGACGATGCGCAATACCAAACCCTGGCCGCTGTGGTTGCCGCGTTGCTGCGAGCGTATCCGGCGATCTCGGCGCGCGAGATCGCGGCGCACGCTGATATCTCCCCCGGGCGAAAAACCGACCCGGGTCCTGCTTTCGACTGGCTGCGCTTGTATCATGGCATCAACGGCCAAACCGCCTGACCCGTATCCATGACCCTGATTGCCCTCCTGATCGGCCTTATTATCGAGCGACTCGCGACGCAGATCTTTCACTGGCGCCGCATGCGCTGGCTCGACCGGATTATCGACATGGGCTTCTCGGTGTCGGCAAAGATGGCGACCTGGCCGGCGCTCATCCCGGTCGTCCTGCTCACGGTGGTTCTGGTGTTGCCGGTTGCCGCCGTGACGGTCGTTCTCAGGGATACCCTGTTCGGCTTTCCCCACCTGGTGCTCGCCGTCGTGGTGTTGTTCTTCTCGCTCGGTCCGAACGATATCGGCGAGGACGTCAACGATTACTGCAGTGCGCTGCAAGACGACGACGAGGAGCGCATCGAGCAGACGGCCAAGGCACTGATCGAGGACAAGGTGCCGGCGGCGCCGCTCGAGCGAGCTCACTGCGTCGAAGAAGCGGTCTGTATCCAGGCCAACAACCGGCTGTTCGCCGTGATCTTCTGGTTCGTCCTGCTCGGGCCGCTCGGGCCCCTCGGCGCATGGGCTTACCGGGTAACGGACCTCGTGCGCCGGCGCGCCGTGTTCCAGGCGGGTCGCGAAGAGAGCGACGTGGCCACGATTGGCGCGCTGCGGGACGCGGCCGTGACGCTGCATGGCTGGCTGGCATGGATCCCGGCACGACTCACCGCGATCGGCTACGCGGTGGCCGGGCATTTCGATGCCGCGCTCGCTGCGTGGCGCGGCGGTGACATGCCCGCCGGAAGCACGTCCGAGAACAGCGAAAGGCTGCTTGCGCGAGTCGGCATCGCGGCGCTGGCTTTGCATGACGATGACGACGAAGATATCACCGCAAGGGGTGTCCGCGGTGCGACGGCGGCCAAACGCCTCGTCTTCAGGCTGCTGCTGATCTGGGCTGTCATCATATCGGCGATGACCCTGTACGGCTGGACTGTGTGAGGCTGGCGGCACTCGGCATCCTCGCCGCGATACTGCCGACACTCGTCGCCTGCGAAAATCCCGGCGCCGGGAAGTCCGCCGCGGATACAGCGCCGCACCCACGCATTGTCACGCTGGCACCCAACCTGGCCGAACTCGTGTTTGCCGCAGGCGCCGGAGATAAGCTCGTCGGCGTCAGCGCCTACTCCGACTACCCGTCGGCCGTCGAGTCCCTGCCACTCGTCGGTGACGCGTTCACGATCGACCAGGAGCGTCTCGCGCTGCTGCATCCGGACCTGTTGCTGGCATGGGAAAGCGGCACGCCGGCGCATGTCGTGGACGAGCTTCGGCAGGCAGGTTACGCGGTCGAGGTCATCAGGACGCGCAGTCTCGCCGACATATCCGCCGCCCTGGTCCGGATTGGCGAGCTTGCCGACACGCCGCTGCATGCCCGTGAAGTTGCCGCCGAGTTTTCCGCCGCGCTACGGGAACTGGACGATGCTTACGGCGACACCGACCCGATCCGCGTCTTCTACCAGGTGTCGGATCGCCCCCTGTACACGGTCGGTCGCGAACATTACGCGAGTGAGCTGATTACGCTTTGCGGCGGGGTCAATGTATTCGCGGATGTCGGTGAGCTGGCGCCGACGATCGACGTAGAAGCCGTCATCGACCGGGATCCCGAGGTCATGCTGGCGGCCAGCGGCGAAGGCGGCAATGCGTTCGCCGAGTGGGATCGCTGGCCGGGGATTGCGGCGAACCGTTACGAAAATCGCTTCCTGCTGCCGGCAGACGAGCTCAGCCGTGCGACCCCCCGGGTGCTGGGCGCTGGTAAGGCCATGTGCGAGGCGTTGCAGACGGCGCGCGCGAGGCGAGCCGGCATGGACGAAGGGTCGAATGAGTAACATCGATATTCGCCCGGCGCGTCGCGGGGATTTCGGGGCGGTTACGAGCCTGCTCAGCGGCGCCGGGCTGCCCGTCGAGGACCTGTCGGGGGAATGCATGGCGGACTTTCTGGTTGCATCGAGCGAAGGCTCGCTGGCCGGAGTCATCGGGCTGGAGCCGTTCGCGCAGGCCGGACTGTTGCGGTCGCTGGTCGTCGCTCCAGACAGCCGAGCTGAGGGCGTGGGGCGCCGGCTCGTCGCCGCGCTGGAAGCGCATGCGCGGCGACGCGGGCTAACGGAGCTATGGTTACTGACGATCGATGCGGATCGCTACTTCGCAGGGCTCGGCTACCGGGCGAAGGAGCGCCACGAAGCGCCGCCGGCGATTCGCGAAACGGCGGAGTTCGCGCTGCTGTGCCCGGGGACAGCGACCCTGATGCACAAGAACCTCTAACCGCGGTCGCGGTTCCAGAGCACTTCCTTGCCGCCTTCCATGCGTGCCAGCACCCGCGCGTACACGAATAGCAGGTCAGAGAGCCGGTTCAGGTAGCGCAGTACTTCGTTCCTCACGGTCTCGGAGTCGGCGAGCGTCTTGGTACGCCGCTCCGCGCGCCGCACGATGGTGCGTGCCAGGTGGCAGGCCGCAGCGGCAGGACTGCCGCCGGGGAGGATGAAGTCGTTCAGCGCCGGAAGTTCGCGGTTGTGGTCGTCGAGTTCGTGTTCCAGCCGGTCGATCATCGCCTCGGTGATCGCGCTGTAGCCGGGTATGCAAAGTTCGCCGCCGAGTTCGAACAGGTCATGCTGGACGTCGGTCAGGCTGGAACGGACGGAGTCCGGCAGGGAATCGTGCGACAGCACGACGCCGATCGCGCTGTTGGCCTCGTCGACGGTGCCATACGCCTCGACGCGCGGACTGTCTTTCGCCGTCCGCGTACCGTCGCCCAGGCCCGTCGTGCCATCGTCACCCGTGCGGGTGTAAATCTTGCTGAGTCGTTTTCCCATCGTTAAGGCCTGCGATATTTGAGTTCGATGAATGCGCTGCGTCCCTGCATGCGAAAGTCGGCAGCGGTCTGGTAGTCGGCATCCAGCAGGTTCTCTACCCGCGCATTGAGCTGCAGGCTTCGCGACAGCTGGAATTGCCCGGTCAGGCTGGCTGTCACGTAGCCAGGCAGGACCACGCCACCGAAATCCTCGCGGTCGCCGCTCGCAACGACGGACAGGCCGAGGCGATGCTGCCCGATATCCTGCGTGTAGCTTACCGTGACGCTCTCCTCGGCGCGGCGCAGCAATCGCGTGTCGGTGGCAGGATTATCGGCCTGCTGTTTCACCAGGTCCGTGCGCAGCGAGAACGTGTCGCCGAAGTATTCGTATCCCAGCTGCACGCCGCGAATCTCCGCGGTGTCGATGTTCACGAGGGTGAATGTCGCCAGGTCGAATTCGATCAGGTCCTCGATATCGTTGGCATAGAACTCGATATCGACCCTGTGGCGGTCACCCGACGCGTAACGCAGGCCGAGCTGGTATTCGTCCGCGATCTCCGGCTCGAGGTCCGGGTTGCCGCCGAAACCGTAGCGGTCGGTTGCGTCCGGCGCGCGGAATGCGCGACCGATCCCCGCATGCACCGTCCACGACGGCGCCAGCTCGTAGCCGTATTCGACGTTGTACGTCGTCTGGTTGCCGAAGGTATCGTGATCGGTCAGCCGTGCCGCGACGAACGTGCGGTGCCTGCCGCGGATCCACTGGTCCTGCAAGAATATCGCGGCTACGTCCGTGTCTTCGTCGAAACCGGAGCCGAATGACAGGGACTTCGCATTCTCCGTCATGGCGAACACACCCGCGGTAACCGTGTGCTCGGAAAATGCGAGGGTGTGCTGCCAGTCCAGGCTCAGGCGGTCGGATTCGACGAAGTCGTCCGACTGGTTCTGCTCGATCCGGTCCTGCATGTGCGAGACGATCAGCTTGTTCGTGCCGCGCCCGGCAAATTGCTTGTCGAACTGGAAGGCCGTTACCGAGTTTTCGAAGTCCTGGTCGACCGGCGTCAGGAAGAAGTCGAGGTACTCGACGGTGCCCTCGGCGCGCCAGTGCCGCAGGCTGATTTCGCCGTGACCGATATCGCGCGCCGCGTGCACGTTCAGCGAAAAATTGTCGTAACCGCGGTCGACATCCGACCCGACCCGCGGCGGATAGCCAGCCGTATCCTGCCAGTCGAGCGTGCCGCCGAACTGGTTCTTGCCGTCGCGCAGGCCGCCGGACAGGAACGCCGAGCGCGAATCGAAGCTGCCCGCACCGACGCCGCCCTCGGCATGGGTTTCGTCCGCCCGTCGCGTGATGATGTTGATGACGCCGCCGATCGCGTCCGTGCCGAACAGCGCGGAGCGAGCTCCCTTGACGATCTCGACGCGCTCGATGACCTCCGGCGAGATGTGCTGTATCGCGGCACCGCCGATCGTGCCCGGGTTCACGCGCACGCCGTCGATGAGCACGAGCGTGTGATTGCTCTCCGTGCCGCGCATGAATATGGACGTTGCCTGGCCGGGGCCACCATTGCGGCCGATATCGATGCCGGCCTCGAAACGCAGCAATTCGGCCAGGTCCGTCGCGAGCGACAGCTCGATGTCATCACGGGTGATGACGAGAACCGGGACCGTTGCGTGTTCCAGCGGGATCTCCGTGCGGGTCGCGGTCACGATGATCGTATCGCTCGGTGAAATGTCGGATGCGCGGGTGTACGGCGCAACGGACAGCAGCACAGCCGTCGCCGCGACAACTCGGAACAATGTCATGTGTCTCCCCTGTGCGTGCCCTCCGCACGCGCCCTGCTTCATATTGGCCAGAACGGCTGCCGGGGAGTCGGGTCATCGGGGTGCGGTGGCCCGAACGAGCGCCCGCCGCGCCGTTCGCGTGTTCACCAGGCCGGTCTCCGGGCTTACGAGCGGACTCGGTCCTGCCGCAGCGCCTTCCCACGAACACGCGATGTGTCGCAGTGGCTCCGTGCTACACCACGGGGCTGGGGCTTTTACTCGATCACCGTTGCGGGGGCAGCGCCGGAATCTACACCGGCTTCCCGACACCCGATCGATGCGATACGGGTTTACCTGGCAACGCCGCCACGATAGGAAGCGGTGCGCGCCGTGTCAAGCAATCCCCGAACTTACTTGTCGGGACCCGCGTAGCCGAGCGTCTGCAGGGCAGACTCGACTTCGTCGAGCACCTGGGGATCCTCGATCGTCGCCGGGACCTTGTACTCTTCGCTGTCGGCGATCTTGCGCATCGTGGCGCGCAGGACCTTGCCGGAGCGGGTCTTCGGCAGGCGCTTGACGACGACTGCTTTCTTGAACACGGCCACGGGCCCGACCTGGTCGCGCACCATCTGCACGACGTCGGCAACGACCTCCTCGGGACTGCGTTCGGCTCCCGCCTTGAGGACGAGGAAGCCAACCGGCAGCTGCCCCTTCATCGGGTCCGCGGCGCCGATGACGGCACATTCCGCGACGTCGTCGTGTGCGGCGAGCACTTCCTCGATCGCCCCGGTCGACAAGCGGTGGCCTGCAACATTGATGACATCGTCGGTGCGTGACATGACGAAGATGTAGCCGTCCTCGTCGATGAACCCGGCGTCACCGGTTTCGTAATAGCCCGGGAACGTCTCGAGATACGACTTGCGGAATCGCTCCTCGGCATTCCACAGGCCGGGCAGCGTCCCGGGAGGCAGCGGCAGCTTGCAGGCGATCGCGCCGACGTCACCCGGCGCCACGTCCTTGCCGCCTTCGTCGAGGGCACGCACTTCCCAGCCCGGCGCGGCGCGGCCAACCGAACCGGCCTTGACCGGCGCCAGCTCGATGCCCATGCAGTTCGCGGCGATGGACCAGCCGGTCTCGGTCTGCCACCAGTGGTCGATGACCGGGATGCCGAGCTTGTTCTCGGCCCAGTGCAGCGTGTCCGGATCGCAGCGTTCTCCCGCGAGGAACAGGGCGCGCAGCGACGAGAGATCGTACTTCGGGATGAACTCGCCGTCCGGGTCCTGCTGGCGGATTGCACGGAATGCGGTCGGCGCCGTGAACAGCGTCGCGACCTTGTGCTCCGACGCGACGCGCCAGAACGCTCCGGCATCCGGCGTACCGACCGGCTTGCCCTCGAAGAGGATCGTGGTGTTGCCGTGCAACAGCGGGCCGTAAATGATGTAGGAGTGGCCCACGACCCAGCCGATGTCTGAAGCAGCCCAGTAGACCTCGCCAGGCTCGACGCCGTAAATGTTCTTCATGGTCCAGTGCAGCGCCACGGCATGGCCGCCATTGTCGCGCACGATGCCCTTGGGCTGGCCCGTGGTGCCGGACGTATACAGCAGGTAGAGCGGGTCGGTCGCGAGGACCGGCACGCAGTCCTGGGGCGAAGCAGCGGCTACGGCGTCGCTCCAGTCCACGTCCCTCGGGCCCGAGAGTCTGGCCTGGAGTTGCGGGCGCTGCAGGATGATGCAGTGGTCCGGCTTGTGCTTGGAGAGGTCGAGCGCCTGGTCGAGCAGCGGCTTGTATTCGACGAGCCGGCTGGGCTCGATGCCGCAGGACGCGGAGACGATTGCTTTCGGTGTGGCGTCATCGATCCGGGTCGCGAGTTCATTCGGCGCGAAGCCGCCGAACACGACCGAATGCACGGCGCCGATGCGCGCACAGGCCAGCACCGCGACGACGGCCTCGGGGATCATCGGCATGTAGATGATGACCCGATCGCCCTGCCTGACGCCGCTGTTGACCAGTGCACCTGCAAACAGCGCTACCTCGTCGCGCAGATCGGCGTAGCTGATGGTCCTCTGAGACGACGTCACCGGGCTGTCGTAGATGATGGCCGCTTGCTCGCCGCGTCCACTGGAGACGTGGCGGTCGAGCGCGTTGTAACAGGTGTTCAGCCGGCCGCCGGAAAACCAGCGGTAAATCGGCGCGTTGGAGTCATCGAGAACCTTGTCCCAGCGACTCTCCCAATCGATCCCCTCGGCCGCCTCGCCCCAGAATTCGTTCGGATTCTCGATCGAACGGCGGTGTAAGTCTAGGTATTTGCTCATGTCGGATCCGCACGGTTGTTATCCTGCACGATTTTAGAAGACGCGCCGACGCCGGGCCATGCGACAAAAGGCGCACGGCGGTGCGAATCAGTAGAGATCGGCCAGCGTGGTCGGCGAGTCGCGGTTCGCGACCATCGCGATCAGCAGTTCCGCGGTCGAAATCGCGTCCACGAGGCAATCGTGCCCGCGGTACCAGGGCAGGTTGTAATGCGCGCGAACGTCGGGCAGGCGCAGCGAGCGAGTGTCCTCGAGGTGGTGGTGACGCGATTTGCGGTGATTCTCGAGTGCCAGCGTGTCGATGACCGGCACCAGCAGCTTGTTGCCGAACTGCTGTCTGCAGAAGCGATCCAGCAGTCGCTTGTCGAGTCCGGCGTGGTGTACCACGAGAACCCTGCCGGTCAGTACCTCGATGACACGCTGCATGACGTCCTCCGGCGAGATTCCCAGGTCCACCATGGTGTCGGTCAGGCCGTGGATCGAGGGGCTGTCACCGAGGCCGCCGCGCGGCTTGACGACATGCGATTCGGCGGTTGACAGGTCCACACGGCCGTCCCGGATCAGCACCCAGCCGACACTCAGCATGTCGACCGTTGCGGGGTCCAGACCGTTCGTCTCGATATCCAGGCACACCAGTTCCGCTTCTTCGAAGCGGCTGCTCGCTGCCGGCGGCGGCGTCCGCAGCAGCGCCCTGAAACGTTCGTCCTGTGACCGGTGGCCGGCCTTCCAGCGTTTGAGTGCCAGCCACCTGCCTGTCTTCATGCCAGGTGGAAACGGTTGAGGAGCGCCGACTGGCTGACGCTGACCTGGTTGAACGCCGACTTCAGATTCTGCCGGACCAGGGGAGACAGGTCATTTGGCGAGATGTGATTGTCCGGCTGTTTGCCCGCATGCAGCTGCCGGTTCTGGTGCTCCACCCGGAGTTTCTCGATGAAGTCGAGCGCGTCGATCAGGCTGGCGGCATCCGATTTGGTGATCTCCCCGGCCTTGGCCGCGGCGCGCAGCCGGTTTCTCGTCGTAATGCGAATCTTGCCAGCGGCGAGCGCGCGGATCCGGGCGATTTCGACGATGGGCATGATGCCGTGCTTCTTGATGTCCAGCGTGTTCTTGTGCTCGCCGGACTTCTCGAGCACAAACTGGCGAAAAAAGCCGAGCGGCGGCTGGAAGTTCATTGCGTTCTTCGCCATGAGGGCCAGGAACAGCTCGTTTCGCTTCGCATCCTTGCGAATACTTTCCTTGAGTTCCTCGACCAGCCTGCTTTCGCCGTAGACGGCGCGCAGGTCGAAGAAAATATTGGCGTGCATGAGAGCCTTTGCCTCGGGGACCGTGATCCACGTGTTGAAGTATTTCTTCCAGGTCTCCAGTGGCTGGCGCCACTGCGGGTTCGAGGCCATCACGTCGCCCGGGCAATAGACGTAGCCGCAATCGTTCAAACCGTCGTTCACGATGCGCGCGAGCGCCTTGAAGTAATCGTCATAGTCGTCGGTGCTGCAATCGTCGAGTATCAGCGCATTGTCCTGGTCGCTGCGCGCCGACTGCTCGTGGCGGCCCTGCGACCCGAGCGCTACCCAGGCATAGGTGCACGGCGGCGGTCCCAGCTCGGACTCGGCAATTCGGCACAGCTGTTGCGTGACCGAATCGGTGATCGTGGTGATGAACTTGCCGAGCTGTTCGCCGTCGGCATCAGCGCTGATCTGGCTTGCGATCAGGGCCGGCAGGCGCTTGCAGGCTTCCACGATGCCTTCCACGGTGGTCTGCTTGGCAATGTCGTTGACGAGGTAGAGCGGATGTTCCGTCTCGATGCGCATGAAATCGCTGCGCGACACCATGCCGATCAGCGCGCCGTCGCGAGTGACGGGCAGGTGGTGAATCTTGTTCTGCATCATCGTGAGCGCAGCTTCGTAGGCGAGTTTGTCTGCGTCGATCGAAATGGGGTTCACCGACATGATCTCACGGATGGACGTCTCGAGCGGCAGGCCGCGCGCCACGACCCGTTCACGCAGGTCGCGGTCCGTGGCGATGCCGCAGAATCCATCCCTGGAGGTCACGAGGATGGCCGAAACTCGTTCGCTGACCATCTTGCGCGCGGCTTCCTGGATGTTCGCGGCTGCGTCTATCGTGACCGGTGGCCGCGTGATCAGCTGCGAAACCGCGCGGCCTTCTGCGCCATGCAGCCTGGTCGGAGCGGGCCGTGATAACAGTCGATCCGACAGCAGCCGAATGAAAAAGGTGTCAAAACGGTCGTTCCTGCGCCGGAGTTCCGCGAAGACCTTGCCGTCGAGGTGGTAGATCAGCGAGTCCTCGATCGCCACCGACTGGTTGCGCAATGGCGCGGCGTTCATCAACGACGGGAAACCGAAAACGTCGCCCTCGGCGGCGCGCGTCACCAGATCGCCTTCAGCGTTGCGCAATTCGACCGCGCCGCTGCGCACGATATGCAGCCGCTCGTTCATGCTACCTATCGAGAATACTGTGACGCCGGCCCGGTAGTAGCCGATCTGGATGGCCCTGGCGGCGGCATGCAGCTGCGTAGGGTCGAGTTCGTCGAAGCCGGGCAGGCCGGACAGGAAACGGGTGATCTCAGGCAGTTCGTTCATAGGCTGATTCTGACACGCGGGGCCCAAACGTAAAACTGGCGGCACCCTCTCGGGTGCCGCCAGCACAAACGCAAAGGAGATTGCGTGTAACTAGAACGCGTATTTCGCGGAGAACTGGAAGCGCGTGAAGTCGCCGTCCGTGCCGTTCACCAGTTCGCGCTCGCCGTAGATGATTTCGGCACCCACATCCAGCTTCGGCAGGATGTTGTAGATGAGGTTCGCGTGGAAGCTCATGCCGGTATCGTTCAGCGTTGCAGCTGCGGCATTGTCGTCGTAGTCGATCGTGGTGTTGCCGTACATCAGGTTCGTGCGCCACTTGTTGCCGAGCGGCAGGCGCAGCGCGACGAAGTAGGCAAGCGCCTCGGCGGTCGCGATGCTGTTGTTGGCATCGAGGTAGCCGTCACGGACAAAGCCCAGGCCGATGTAACGGCCGACGCCGTCGCCGTAGGTGACCATCGCGCGGAGGTCGGCGCCATTGCCGAACATGAGCTTGGTCGAGGCGCTGACGCCGTAGCCCGTC
>Ga0209536_100002362_pt1 | contig 30738 bp, 27 predicted proteins | sample DeeMarSeWOR28_12_FD_187461 | JGI IMG/M metagenome (GOLD analysis project Ga0209536, IMG submission 187461) | Marine sediment microbial communities from White Oak River estuary, North Carolina - WOR-2-8_12 (SPAdes) (version 2) | ecosystem: Environmental > Aquatic > Marine > Intertidal zone >...
AGCGGGGAAGAGAATAAAAATTTGAAGAAAAAGGGAAAAGCCCTGATTATTTTGTCTGTCTTAAAGAAGATAAATTACAACGGAGTATCTATAAGGTTCGTTTTCCCCCGGCTTTTCACATTGATAAGGAATAAGCCGTGCACTCAGTGTGAGTCTGGTGGGTCCATCCGCATGTGAATCTCTGTGCCGCCCTTCTCGAAACGAACCTCGTCCATGAGTTGGTTGATCAGGTAAATGCCGCGTCCGCCTTCAGCGAAAATGTTCTGGCCCATGGTTGGGCTGGGTATGGAAGAGGGATCAAAGCCGTAGCCTGGATCGCGGACGATAATGAGCATGCCTCGCTCGTGGTCGCAGGCGACGCAGCACTGAACCTGCTTGGACGGGTCATGTTTGATTCCGTGCTCAATTGCATTATTCAGAGCTTCGAACAGCGACTGCTCTATCTCGAATTCCCTTCCGGCAGCACATCCCATTTCTCTAATGACAGACATGATCTTCTCGACAACGGGCAAAACAGCACTGATATCTCCCGGTATTTTTGTATCCAGCTTCACCAGAAGATCACCCGTGTTGAAGTCGCAGCGCGTATGCGTGTCGCTATTCACGTCATCTCTCCTCTATCAGACAGCTGAAAGGTCAGGTTCACATTTTGACATTATACACTCATTTTCAGGGAAAGAATTTACGCTACCCCGCTGATCGCCGGAGGACGACTCTTCATCCGTACAGAGAGGGCCCTCTACTGCTATATGAAGCCTAAATAAGAGGGGCCGGTGCCAGGAAGTTTATGAAGAACTCCCGGGGTAGGTCCTCTACTCTTTCGTTTTGGTTTCTTCCCGAACTTGGGCAAAGTAGGCGTCAAAGGCTATAATCTTGTCTAGGTCCGGATGCTTCCGGGCGCCGGTTTCTGTGTCGATGAAAAGAACCATCTGCCCCTTTTCATCGAACGCCGGCCATTCGGGCAGTCCCTCTCCATTCGGGTCGCCGGTTCTGGCGAAATTGATCCAGTAGGAACGGATCATCTCCGACAGAGCCTTGTCCTCCGGGGTGTCGGATCCGGGGCCCAGCACTCCCATGGCGGCCAGATTTCCGAATACGTAGGAAATTTCAGATCCATGGTTGGCGCCCTCGGGCGAATTTGGCGTACGATGGTCAAAGTAATACACGAATGCCCTGTTTTTGCCGTTGCGGGATTGCAGGCCGGCCCAGGCCCAGGTCGGCCATGCAAAGATGGAATCGCGCATAATGTCCCGGGCGGACTGCATGGCTTCAGCGTCGGTTGCATGAGGGTATGCCTCGAGCAGAGCATCCGCGCCCGCCGCATATTGGCTGCGTATCATCTTCTCAAAGCCTTCACTTGTGACCGGTTGGGTTACGAAAAGTCCGCCCTCATTCGAGTTTGTCCCAACAAGAATCGGGGTGTCGTTGAATTGTCCGGTTTCGAAACACTCGTACTGGTTTTCGGCTATCGTTTCACCGTCGGCGACCGGCCAGAAGTTTCCCATGCCCTGGGTGTTTTTCTGAATCTCTTCCGCACTTAGAGCGCGCGCCATCTTGATGTCATCGGCTCCAAGTTTACTCAGATATGCCTTCCCCTGCTCTTCAGCCTCTTTCATGGTCATTCTGGGAGGCGCCATAGAACCGCCGCTTTCGGAAATGGCGCGGTGGAACAGCCCTTTTGCCATGGGAGACGCTGTCAGCATGCTGACGGATATACCGCCTGCGGATTCGCCGAAAATGGTCACATTCGCAGGATCCCCGCCAAACTTTGCAATATTCTCTTTCACCCACCGCAATCCGGCAATCTGATCCTGGATGCCGTAAGCGCCGGATCCATGGCCGCTTTCAGCACTGAGTTCGGGATGCGCCAGAAAGCCGATGGGGCCGACACGGTAGGCGACGCTGACCAGCACCACTCCGTCTTTTGCCAGGGTGGTGCCATCGTATGTCGGCGTGCTGGTCATGCCGATGCCGAAGCCGCCGCCGTAGATCCAGACCATGACCGGCCGCTTCTCATCCGCGTTTTTCGCTCCTGTCCAGACATTCAGATAGAGGCAGTCTTCGCTGATCTCCTGGGGGCCGCCCAGAATGGCTCCAAAGGTCGTATCCTGCATCGGACCGGGAGCGAATGTATCCGCCTTTTTCACACCTTCCCATGGAATGACGGGCTGCGGAGATTTCCAGCGCAGATCGCCGACCGGCGGAGCGGCAAAGGGGATGCCCTTGAAGGAATAAATGCCGTCTTGCACAGCGCCTTCGACCGTACCTCCTGCAACCTCAACCAACGTCGTCAGCTCGGGCGAGGAGCTGCAGGAAGCTGCGCAGATCATCAGGACCAGTGCCGCTAATAGTCCGCTTGTGTGTTTTAAAGTCATCGGGACTCCTTTTGTATATGTGCGTATTGATTGAATGGGAATTCACCGGTATTCAGTTTTAATCCCCAAGATGTTCCGGGCAATACAAATACTACAATTTCGATAAATTTGGCTATGAAATAAACCCGTAAGAGAAACCATCAACCGGAAAATGAAAAATCCGTGTGAGATTCGGATCGAACGAATGCTATAGTGTCCCGGCACATCGCCTGAAGTTCTTGTAGGATCTGTTGCTTTGCCAGCGGTGAGTCAGTAAAGATGAAAGCGAATTTAAAGCTTCAGTAATAGTTTATGAGAAATACCAGTAGCCGGAGTTTATAAAGAATGCAAGAAAAACCCAAGCAGACGGAATCCGAAAGCAAATCCTTTTTCTGGACAACGCTTCCCTTTTTTATTGTCGCCCATGCTGCGCATCATTTTCTGACCGCTTTGCCGCAACCGCTTCTACCCGCTATTCGTGACGAGTTCAAACTGAGCTATACGAAAGCTTCTTTCGTACCGACAGCTTTCGCCATCTCCGGTGCGACAGGGCAGTTGCCCGCCGGCTGGCTGGCGGACCGGGTCGGTCCGAAACTGCTTATCGCGGTCGGAACCATAGGAGTCGCGCTGGCCGGCATCCTGGTAGGATTCTCTCAATCCTTTGTCATGCTGATTTCTTTTCTGCTGCTGATGGGACTGGCATCGGGGGGATACCATCCGGCGGCGACACCACTGATTTCGGCCTCGGTCAAACCGCAGCATCGAGGACGGGCCCTAGGACTGCACCTGATAGGCGGGAATAGTTCGTTTTTCTTAGCGCCCATAATAGCCGGGGCGGTTTTAGGGAGCTGGGGATGGCGGGGAGCTTTCTTCACTTTGGCGATTCCCACAATACTTTTCGGCCTGATCTTCTTCATGTATCTCGGCCGTAAATCTTCCGTGGCGCATGTCGAGGGGGTCAAACAGAGAATACGCGAAGAACAACCGCCGCAGCCCGGCTATAAACGCAGGCTGATTGCCTTTCTGACCATGGTCATCATCGGGGGTGGTGCAGGTATGTCGATCCTTTCCTTTCTCACACTCTATATGACCGATGCATTGGGGGCGTCCAATGAACTGGCCGCAGCGCTACCCTCCATCGTCTTTTCTTCGGGCGTTTGGGCAGGGCCATTAGGCGGGTATCTCGCAGATAAATTCGGCAGCGTCAAGATCGTCATTATTACGGGCATACTGAGTGGAATCATTATATACGCCCTGAATTTCGTCACCCTGGGGCCTTCGCTCTATCTGGTGTTGTTTCTGCAGGGTTTAAATATGGCGATCCGGATGCCGGTTACGGAAGTCTTCATCATGAGTCAGACTCCGGCAAAGAAACGGTCCACGATATTTGGAATCTATTATTCCACGATGCAATACACCGGAGCCATATTCACTCCAATTGGCGGCTCCGTTATCCAACGATGGGGATTTTATTTCTGTTTCAAGGCTACCGCAATTATCGTCCTCACTGTCGCCGTTCTGACCGCATTTTTCATTTACGACGCGAAAGACAACTACCACGCCGAAACATAATCCATAATCCCTGGCCCCTATTTCTCTCGAGGCTTCTTCTGCGGCGGCGTAAACGAATGCATCAGCGCTACGCTCCGTGGGATCAGCGCCATTCATCAATAGAAACGCTTTGACGGCATGCCATTCCTCCGTAACTCCAGTAATTGTTGTTGGCGCCTCCCGTTACAACGATGGTGATCGGCGGTCTCATGAAAAACGGCATTTCGCGCCGTGGAAGCTTCGCCTGCCCCGGTGGAGGCGCAATCTTCGCTTTGGGTGGCGGAGCCTTTCCTCCTGCGGGCGCTGCAACGAATTGAGTCAACTTCTCAACCGTATCGAATCCCTCCTGCTTCATGTAATTGGCGACGGGAGGACTGACAACGGCGATAGTGCCGAAAAGCATGTCCTGGTCGGCGACGATTTTTTTAAGGGTTCCAGAAAAATCCATCTCTTTCTCCCAGACACTGTATCTTGAATTTTTAGCCGACAGGACGCCCCACCCCTCGCAGAGAGTCACGACACTGTCTGAAGGTTTGAAACCTTTTCGCACATGATAAGGTCGCCAGGGAGAATCCTCCTCGTTTTCCGCGATGATCACATTGTTCCAGTTCATCGGGTTTCCCACGACTCCCATGTAGGTCGTTCCCACCCGGCCGCAGTTGCCGGCATTGATGGAAAGAAGGCTCCATGCCCTTCCTATGGTGGAATTGGCCTGACTGAACGGTCCCATAGCCCCGATTCCGTAGTTCAGTCCGATTTCGTCGCGTATAGGACCATTGATAATCAAACCTTCGGTAAAGGAGTTGTCGGATACCGAAAGCGCCTCTTTCCCGGTGGAAGCCACTGCCAGGAGCACCGGCATGTACTCGGGTCGGGCCCCGGCCATAACAGCGTTGACTGCAACCGTTTTAACCGTATAGGACCAGTGTTCGAACACCTCGACGTTATTGTCGCCCGGCATCGCCGTATGCGCCGCCATCCTGCCGACTATTTCGTCGGGATCTCGGCTTGTCCCCTTCAGCATGTCGGCGACTTTCTCTTCCGTAGGCAGGATGATCGGCATGTAATCGGTCATTCTCTTTTCCATGAACATCCGCTGGAGATTATCCGGAGTATCGGTGAAACTGTCCGGCCCGACGGACGGTTTAATAGTCCCGGTCTTTGTTTCCTCAGCCGTAAGCGGTTTGATAAGATTTTCCTCAATTTCTTCCATGATCATTTTTCCGCTCACGGGGCTTTTACCCACGATATCGTTCCGGATCTGTTCGGCGGTCTTGCCCCATACCGGCGGTATGAGGTACGTTACCCGAAGACCGGGCATCCCTTTCTGTATCGTGTGGTGATTTTTTACCTGATCATAGAATTCCGAGATGATCAAGGGAACCGTAGGCACTCCAAGTTTTGATTCGATATTGATGCAGTGGCCGACGACCGCCGCCACACAGAGGCTTCAATGCCCCATGCCCATAATAACAGCGTCCGCCTTCTCTTCGATTTCAGCCCACAATGCAGGATCTTCCGCCGTGAAGCCTCCGCCGCCCTTCTCCTTATACACAGTATGCACATCGGGCATATTGGCTTCGAACCAGTCCTGCATCTCTCCCAAAAGAATATCGGTTCCGAGGTAGCCGTCATTGACAAGATAGACGGTCTTGCCGCTGAGCGTATTCAGCCTGGGAGCCATAGGTTTTAATTGGATCTCAGGGGGTATGCCTACCGGGCTGAGTACGGTGATCTTTTCTTCGGATATTTTCCCCTGTGCCGGACTTGTCCACTGCAGGGTCAGGCACAAAACAGCAATTACAAATCCCGAAATAAGCAATCTCATATTATTGTCCTCCCTGCGTTGAATGGGCGTTGTCGAAGGCAGGTGTAGAAGGTACGCTTGACCGGAGCGGAATTGGAATTTCAGTCAAATTCTGGCAGAAAGATCCTGATTCGGCTAAACACCCTTTGAATAGCCGTATTCTATATCGAGGCCGATATCGTGATCAAGGCTTCGTTTTTACACCGTTGTCCATGAATTCCGCCCAGAATCCGTCCGGATTCGCGACAAAAAAGGAACGGGTTGTCGGACCGATGAAAACCGGCGCGTCGCTTGAGCTCAGAGTATGCAACCCGGTAGCCCGAAGGCGCGGCATGACTATATCCACATCTTTGGACATAAACAGGATATGGGCCGTGCCGGGATCCTGGATATGCGGGCGAACAAAATTCTTGAGATGGTCCTTGTACTCTATAAATTCCATAACCACAGGGGACCCGGGGATCAACGCCATAGCCATTCGGAACTGCCCTGGCGTGTCGGTCAGATCCACAAATGTTTTATCGCCCATAAGTCCCGGGCTTAACCAGAACTGAAGATCGGGACCAACCAGATTCTGAAACCAGCGGCATGTGGTTTCCAGATCGTCCACAACCACGGCAATGCGGGTTCCGAGGATGTTGCTCTCGGGAGGCGCGGTGGAGGCCGGAGTGGGGGTTATCTCCATTAACCCAACCGGATAACCGTCGGGATCGCGCACGAATACGGCACGAATCTTCCCTTCTATTCCGGGATAGTCCACGAGTGTCAACGGCTCTCCTCCGACGGTAATGACCGGAACAAGCTCGTCTTTTAAAACGGCCAGAGTTTTATCGAGATCGCGCACAAACAGCTTTATGTGGGAGGCTCCCGGATCACTCATGGATGGCCTGTAGGGACGGGATTCGATGTTTTTTATTTCAATGGCCTCTATGGCCATTGCCGAGCCTCCGGATATTGAGGTGCCCGGAATCGGGAGAATCACCGCCCGGTTCCTCGCATCCATGGGATTCGGCACGCCCACTCCGATATCAACGAATTCCAGCAGCGCCGGGTTCGTGTATTTACTTCCAAATGGACGCGGACCTCCGCGAGGCCCAAGAAGATCCAGACCGATTAGGTCGTGATAGAAATGGATTATCAGTTCGACATTGCCGATTTCTCTTCCCAGGTGGCCGGGCCGGAGCACTTCGCCCGCAGGAGCAACTCCCGTTGGCGGCGCATCAAGCGTGGCCCAGGGCGCTTGCGCCGGTGCAACATCCATGCTGACGAAAAACATCAGGATTGAAATTAACAATATCCAAACTTGATCCCCTCTGATTAATTGTTTCATCGGGACCTCCTTAAAATAGGGTCGGACCAGAGCAAATCCTTGATAATAAAATTGAATAAATTACCGTGGTCTGTCTCCAATCTATTTAATGTTCTGGATTTTGTCGGAAAGGCCGTCCTCATAGCTGCTCCATCCTGAGTTCATCCCGTAAGGGCAGCGCTGAAGAACGGCTTCAATACGGCGAATTTTGCCGTCCTCAATTTTGAACAGCTCCGCAATCTGCCAGGTCCACGGCTCCGCAGGCCCTTCGACAACCTCACGGCCATCCGGGGTCGTGTAATGGCGCGACATTCCGGCGGAATGATCAAAGAAACAGAATGCAAATACAATCCCGCGTTCCCGATCCACCGCCACATAACGGCGGTCCCGGATCCGGGTCACAAAATGAGCCAGGCCGGACTCGAACTGTTCCTTACAACCCCAGTGGGACGAATAGACTGTTTCCTTGAGAGGATCGGGCATTTCCTGGCCTGGAGCAAGAGGCACATTGGTGGCCCGACCCCCGTTTTCATAGCGGTCGCAGTCATCGGTAAAGGGATAATAGCCCTGGCCGTCATTCTTCTGCAGTCCGGAGAAATAATAATTGGCTGTTTCAATCATCTCCTCGCGGGAAGGCCGCTCTTCCTCGGGAATTATTGCAGTGAAAATCGGGTGCGGGTTCCCCAGTTCCTCCCCCATTTTCTCGATGCTTTCGGCAGCCGATGGCCTTGAAGCCTGGCGCTCGGGATTCAGCAGATTGCTCTCAGGCCTTATGACAATCTGTTCCGCTTCCGAGATCAACCCATTCGCAATCTTCAAACGCAGCGCGATGGCCACCGGCCTCGGCGCATCTTCAGGCTCCTGGGGTTCTTCCCTGGCGGTTCCAATAAAGGCAACCTGCTGGGTTTCGATATCGGGCACATAGAATTTATACGATCCCTTATCCACCATGCCGGCCCAGAGGCCCTCATCACCCAGAGGCAGCCGCACTCCGTTTTCCGTGAACTTGCAATCACTCGTAAAAAGCGTCTCGCTGGGTTCGTTGGCAAGCATTGCATCCATGTACTGATCGACATAGTTCTCCAGGCAGGCCCTGTCGCAAGAGCTCAGAGACTCCGTGCTTGGGGATTCCGGACCCTGACAGGCAACAACCGTGGACAAAAGAATCGTGATAACGGCCAGAGTAAATATTTTTATCCTCATTAGACGTCTCCTTTTCAGATACTTGACATGTAAGAAAGTGAGCGTGCATTTCTCACAGGATATACTCCTTGGTTGATAGCGATGAGCCGACACTTTGAGAAACGGAGGTTTTAAAATACCAGCACCTTCCAATCGGACTTGAGATAATTCGTCAAGGGCACTCCCATTCCACGCACCGTAATACCGAGAGCCTTGAGTTGATCCACGACACCGTATTCCATGGCGCAGGCGATACAGGCTTCAACAATGACACCATCTTCCTGCATTGCTTTAACCTTGGCCTGCAATTCTTTATCCCCCACTAAAATACGCTGCGACGGTCCCCAGACGATGAGCGTTACCTCGTCGAACCAACCGACCTTCTTCGCGTTATGGGTATACATAAAGGCAACCCTGTGGGCAACATCAGCATCTCCGCTGGTCCAGAGAACCGCCAGCCTGTCCGCCCCCCCCTGGGCATGTTGAGCTTCCTGTGAAAAGCCGGCTGCCGGGCAAACCGTAAAAAGCAGAATCACACTCAGTAATGTAGTAAATATTCTTCCAGCCATTTCAATCCCCTCCGATTTATCAGGTCTCTGTTCTTCTTTTTAAAGTACAACCTTTGCGGGTATGTCTCAAAATCCCGCAGGCGCCAGAGCCCTTCAGACGGCGTTGCGATCCCGTGGACAGCCGTAGTGAAATCACCTGTCCACAGGAGCACAATCGATGCTAAAATTAATGAAATGATCAGACCCATACTTGACAATCCAGCCTACGAGAGGAAGCGCCATTAATACAGAAAAAAATGAAGCATCCACGAAAAAAGCTGCATTGGCCGTAAAGCTCCTGTCCATAACCCTAATCGCGGCTGCTTTGATTGCAGCTGCAAAATACTATAACCTGCAACATTTATTTATGACCACCCTGGAATGGATAGAAAATGCAGGTGCATTGGGCGTGATTGTTTTTTTTATCCTATACGTCGTCGCCACTGTTCTTATGCTCCCCGGCGTTATCCTTACACTTGGAGCCGGAGTCGTCTTCGGTGTCGTCAAGGGTTCGCTCCTGGTATCCCTATCTTCCACAGCCGGCGCTACTGCAGCTTTTCTTATAGGCCGTTATATAGCGCGAAGTTGGGTGGAAGGAAGAATCGAATCAAACGCAACATTCCAGGCAATGGATAAAGCCGTGGGCAAAGAGGGCTGGAAAATCGTCTGTCTGACCCGGCTTTCACCGGTCGTTCCTTATAATGTACTGAACTATGCATTCAGTCTGACGCGTGTTTCTCTAAGAGACTACGTGATAGCTTCATGGATCGGCATGATGCCGGCCACCGTTCTGTACATCTATATCGGCTCGCTGGCAGGCAGCCTGGCGGAACTGGGAGCAAACCGGACCGGACATGTGCGAACACCGGCGGAGTGGACATTGTATACAGTTGGCCTGGCGGCAACGGCGGCCGTTACAATCATCATCACTCGTATTGCCCGCCGTGTCTTGAGACAACGTATGGATACAGCAGAGGAGCTGGGGGAGAAACGTCCATGATGGAACCGTATCGTAATTATGCTGCAATGCCGCTCGATGAGCATAACAGAAAGCTTCAGAATGAAGTACATCCCGACAACTGGTCTCCACCTCAGCCCGAATCCATATACAATCTCGTAGTGATCGGGGCTGGAACAGCAGGGCTGATTTCAGCCATCGGATGCGCTTCACTCGGAGGGAAGGTTGCCCTGGTAGAACGCTATTTAATGGGGGGAGACTGTCTGAATGTGGGCTGTGTCCCTTCCAAGAGCCTGATCCGTTCTTCAAAAGCAGCTTCGGGAACCGCCCGGGCAGACCGTTTCGGCCTGACACCACACAGTGTTTCGGCATCGAACTTCCCTGCCGTTATGAAAAGACTCCGTCGCCTGCGCGCCGGGATCAGCAGCAACGATTCCGCCCGACGATACAGCCGGCTGGGGGTTGATGTCTTCTTTGGCAAAGCATCTTTTCAGGATCGTCACACTGTAACGGTCGATAATCTGACGTTGCCTTTTCGAAAAGCCGTCATCGCGACAGGATCATCCCCGGTTCACCCCAGCATTCCGGGACTTGCGGAGGCCGGATACCTGACAAATGAGACGGTGTTTAACTTGACCGAACTTCCTCTGAGGCTGGCAATCATCGGTGGGGGGCCGATCGGGTGTGAGCTCGCCCAGGCCTTCCGACGCCTGGGATCGGAAGTAACGATCATTCAGGATACACGCTTTCTGCCCAGGGAAGACGCGGAAGCCTCCGATCTGCTTGAGAGTGTGTTCAGGCATGAAGGTATTCATTTTCTTCTGGAATCCAGACCGGTTCGTGTTGAAAAGGCCGGCAACATGAAATGCATTACTGTTCATACGAAGGATGGAGAACAGACAATCGAAGCCGATGAAATTCTTGTTGGAGCCGGCCGCCGGCCCAATGTTGAGAACCTTTCCCTTCCGAAAGCGGGGGTGGCCTTTGACGCTGTAAAGGGCGTTCAGGTGGATGATTTCCTGCGCACGACAAACCGGGACATTTATGCCGCCGGGGATGTCTGCATGAACTGGAAGTTCACGCATGCTGCCGATGCCGCGGCCCGCATTGCCGTACAGAACGCTTTATTTCTTGGAAGAAAACGTCTCAGTCGGCTCAACATGCCCTGGTGTACCTATACCGATCCGGAAATAGCCCATGTCGGTCTTTATGAGGCGGATGCAGACGCCCGGCACATTGCCGTAGACACATACAGGGTCCCTCTGGATGAAGTGGATCGCGCCATCCTGGACAGCGAAACGGAGGGTTTTGTAAAAATACTGGTTAAGAAAGGAACCGACCGTATTATCGGAGCTACAATCGTGGCCAGCCATGCCGGAGACCTCATCAGCGAAATATCGGTTGCCATGACCGGGCAGGTCGGCCTTAAAGCCCTGGCCAATGTCATTCATCCCTACCCGACGCAGGCAGAAGCAATACGGCGCGTCGCCGACGCGTACAATCGCACTCGATTGACACCCCGCGTTTCCGCCCTGCTCAAATGGTGGTTAAAGCGACAGAGGGGCAGTTAACAGTTAATAGTTAATAGTTAATGGCTAATGATAAGATTTTGTAGTGGAAAGCTTCAATTTTCAATTTAGTTGATATGTCCAATACTGCCATCATTCAGATCTTCACGCGATACCCGGTTCCGGGGCAGGTTAAAACCAGGTTGATTCCCGCACTTGGCCAGAAAGGAGCCGCGCTCCTGCACCGGCGGATGACCGAACTGACCTTAAGCAAGGCCCGGGCTGTCCGAACAGCATCCAATTCGGATGAACCCGAAATTATGGTTTGCTACAGCGGATCCCGTCGCAAACACTTTAGCGCATGGCTGGGCAGGGATATTCAATACTTCAGACAACCTTCCGGGGACATCGGCCACCGCATGGAAGCAGGGTTCAAAGCTGCCTTCCAAAAGGGATCGAAGCGTGTGATTGCCGTCGGCACAGATATTCCGGGTCTTTCATCCGAAATCCTGGAAAAGGCACTGCATGGACTTCAGAACCATGATGTCGTGCTCGGCCCTGCAATGGATGGCGGCTATTACCTTATCGGGATGAAGTCTCTTCACCCTGAACTGTTCCAGGCGATGGATTGGGGAACCGAAATTGTCTGCAACCGAACCCGCTCATCTATCCGCCGGCTGGGGCTGGATCTTACGGAATTGCCAATGTTGCAGGATTCAGACAGACCCGAAAATTTAGCCGCACTGCAGAACAGCGCAGCTTTCGTCGAACTGCAGAAGAAAAAACTTCCGATTTCTGTTGTCATTCCTACATATAATGAAGAGGCCGTAATTGGATTCACAATTGAGCACCTTTCGCGCAACGGCGATGTTGAAATTATTGTCGCTGACGGAGGAAGCCGGGATACGACCAGGGAAATCGCTGCAGAGGCGGGTGCAGTTGTGCTGAACGTCCCCGGTTGGCGGGCTGAACAGCAGAATGCCGGGGCTGCCCGCGCTACAGGAAGGCTGCTTCTCTTTCTTCATGCCGACACGCTGCCGCCCGACGGCTATGCAGACCTGATACGCGGCGCTTTGGACGATCCTTCCACGGTTGCAGGAACTTTCAGATTCAAAACCGACGGTTCCGGCATATCCATGCGCCTGGTAGAGCGGTTGACAAACATCCGCTCTTCTGTCTTCCAATTTCCCTACGGGGATCAGGGATTATTTATGGAAAAGAGGGTATTTGATGAGATGGGGGGGTTCTCACCCTTGCCGATTATGGAGGATTTTGAACTGGTTCGACGCCTTCGCAGGCGCGGCCGGATTGTCACTCTCGACAATCCGGCCGTCACCTCGGCGCGACGCTGGATGCGCATGGGAGTCGTTCGAACAACCCTGATCAACCAGGCAATGGTTGCCGGATTCTACGGAAAGGTCCCCATGCCTGCGCTGGAACGGTTCTACCGTGCCGGCGGCAGCCGCTCCGGTAAAGAAATCGACAGTGACCGATAACATTTTCGAAGAAGTACTCTATGCATCGAACCTGCTGTTCAAAAAAGGCTTTGAATCGTCAATCTTTAATTTTCATTAAGGAGACATCTCTTCTATGAGCCGACAGTACTATGAAACGAGTGATCTTCAGGATTTCCCCAATATTGGAGAATTTGCCCCGGATCAGGGTGATAAATTCTTCGAGTATTACACGACGGCTACTTCCGCAGGAAAGCTTACGGAACGCGAGAAATCGCTGATTGCATTGGCCGTGGCTACGGTCCGTCACTGCCCCTATTGTATCGATGCCTACACGAATAAGTGTCTTTCCATGGGAGTGAGTCACGATGAAATGATGGAGGCGATTCATGTGGGCGCTGCAATGGTAGCAGGCGACACCCTTGTCCATTCGACTCAGATGCGCAAGATTGTAAAAAAGAAGGAAATGTAATGGGCCTAGACGAAGAGCATGAATTAATGGATCGTATGGATCAATCCGATTCCTTTATAGAACAGTTGAAAGTGTGCGCCTCCTATCCGTTGAGGGCGCAATCAGTCGATGTGCTCCAGATAAACATCACACGCCGCTGCAACCTCTGTTGCCGCCATTGTCATGTCGAAGGTTCCCCTGACCGGACCGAAGAACTAAGCCTAGACAACCTGAACGCTTGCCTTCGGGCTGCGGCGCATTCCCGAATCACTACCCTGGACATCACGGGTGGATCGCCGGAAATGCATCCCCATCTCGAGTGGTTTCTGGGTGAAGCTGCCGCCATGCAAAAAAGGGTGCTGGTTCGAAGCAACGGAGCGATACTTCTCGACGATGCCTATCGGCGGTATCTGGATGTCTACGCCGAACATGGCGTTGAAGTTGTGGTTTCATTGCCGAATCCGCTTCAGGATCGAACCGACCGCATGAGAGGCATGGGCGTTTTTGACCGGATCATGGCCGCCCTGAAGGAGCTGAATATGCGCGGATATGGATCCCCAAACACGGGACTGATTCTTAATCTGGTTCATAATCCAGTCGGGGCATTCCTGCCGGGTTCCCAGCAGGCATTGGAAAGAGAATACCGGCTCAAGCTGCGTCATGATTGCGGAATCGAGTTCAACAGCCTGTTCTGCCTGACAAACTGCCCTGTAGGGCGATATCTTGATTTCCTCAAGCGCAGCGGAAACCTCTCTGAATATACCGATATGCTCAAACAGTCGTTCAATCCCAGCGCAGTTGCCAATGTCATGTGTCGCTCGACTATTTCAGTCGGCGTCGACGGCAGGCTGTTCGATTGCGACTTCAACCAGGTGCTGGACCTCTCCCTGTCGGATGGAATGCCGGCCCATATCAATGATTTTGATTTTGAGAAACTGGCGCAGCGTACGATTGTTGTTCGCAGCCACTGCTTTGCCTGCACGGCCGGATCCGGCTCATCCTGCCAGGGAGTCCTCGAATAAATTGTGTCAGACTACTCTTTTCCTAATTTTATGAAGTATTTTGCATTGAACATAGCTGGGTAAAATCAGGAAAAAGGTAGCCTGACACAATTTAATACATAAGGAATTAGAACTGGGCTTTGAATTCCAGTGAAAAGAAATCTCCGCCGTCATCGGCATCATATATATTGTCGATGACGTCTTTTCCGAAAGCGTGCCCAAAATACACGTTCGCGGAAAAGTACTTTGAAAAAGTATGGCTGACAACAACTTCAAAAACGGTGGCAAGATCTTTCGCGCCGAAACTGGGACGCCCGATATACCCGAATATGCCGCCCGCCCCTTGGGTCGGCCCCGCGCCCATATACCAGAGATCGGCCTCCTCGTGCAGATTCAGGAAATGGAGATCCGCCCGAATGGTTGTGGAATCTTTCGGCCTTAAAACAGCCTGCAGGAAAAGATCCTCGTTGTTCATCATGTTGTAGAAAGGGAACAGGGCGTACTTGCGGGCTGTGGGAAGCAGCTGGTAGAACGTTTCATGCTTCCCGTCTTCGGGATCCGTGTCGCCGGATGATACGAAATAGCCGCCGCGAATCCACGGCTTCAAGGGAGCCTGGGTAGACTGGAACCCTCCCTCCAGGGCCATCGCCCATGCTTCATGATCCAAAGCACCCCACTCACCTTCCTGGATTGCACCCCAGAAAAGCATATCGAAGACGCCATTCCGTACGGACTCGGTTCTCAGCCAATGGGTGCCGAATGTATTGATCCTGATATTTCCTTCATTCAGTCCACCGGTCCCCGGAGTGGCGGAAATATTCCTGTTGTCGTTGTAATAGTAATAGAATACGCGCCCTTCGGTTCTGGGAAGCCATTCGTCGTATTTTGCCGTCCCCGTCAGGGTTAGGAGGTCGATACCGGACATCGTGTTCTGGGCGTCGTTTTCGAAACCACCCTGTGTCGGGCGCGTTGCAGTGCTGTGAAGGTTGAAACCCGGTCCGTCGTAGGCCAGCTGAATTCCGTCAAAGCTCCGGTTAAAGCTGGACCAGCCGAAAGGCCCCACCAGCCTTTCGGAAAGCCGAATCCTTTTAAGCCAGTTCACCTTGGGATTCTTATACATCACTTCCTGTCCATCCAGGTAATCGAAACGACCGACACGTGCGGAAAGACCCTTAACAAATACCCTGGGGAAATCCAGGTAGGCCTGGCGGATTATTAGGCTGTTTGAAATATCGTTCCCGCGATGAAGGTAGTAGATGGATCCGATGCCGAGAGGGCCTTGAGGGGAAGACGCCAGGGAGTTTTCAGGCAGGTTCCACATATGGACATCCTGCACCTGAATATAAGCTCCTATGTAAGCCTGATCCAGGGATAGGCCCAACCTGCTTCGGGTAAAGAAATAATCGTAATTCTTGTCCGTATCTTCGTCTTCGGACTGGAACCAGCTCCAGTAGGAATTCCGCGCTACCACTTCGCCTTCTACCGAAAAGCTGCCTTCCCCGCCGACCTTGAATATCTCAACTTCAGCCCTTGCTTCATTGGAGAAAGGAATGAAATACAGGCTGGCCAACAGGATTAAAGTCCTCAAAATAAATATGCTCTGCCGCTGCTTCATGCATACCTTCCGTTTCTTTTATAGGATGCTGCATTTATAGAGGGGGAACAATCCTACCCCCTATACGTTCAAATCCACACACCCTAAGATTTTGTAGACGACAATTGATACGGACCATAGATGGATTTAATGGCTACCTCAACCAGAGACCCTACCGCAGGCATCCGATCCCAGTTCACCTTGTAGTAGTTTTCGGTTGTCTTCAGCGGCAGTACGTTATCGGTAATAATGCCGCCGTTGCAGTCGGACGGGCAGACAATGCAGCCGGACGGGAAATCGATAGCCTCCCCGGTTCCATGGTAAATGAAATGTGGCGTATAGGGTTTTATTACTTGCTGCCCACCAACCTCGATTTTTTCCTGTATAAAATCTTCCAGTGCCGACTCCACAATAGCTCCGTTCCTTTCAAACCGTACAGTCACGATAATAGGATCGCCGTCCAGGTAATCCTCTTTGGTCGTAGTCGGCTTCAGTCCCCGCCTGGCTTCCACTTCCTCCATCGGAATCTGGCGGCGGTGCTTGATTCCCAGTTCCTGTATAGCCCTGTCGATCTCCGTCCGGGAAACATCCGTCGTAAACACGAAATAACCTTCCATCTTTCCTCCCCGAGCCCCGAAAAACGCCTGAAAGCGTCTTCCCCAATCGGCTACGGACGGTTTGGTTACATCCTTAGTAACTAGGGCGGATATCCTCAGCTCCCTGCTGAAGCGATCGACAATCATTATGTCACTGGATGCGCCCTTGACGATCCGGGTATCGGGATTGGAAACACTCTGGGCATAGGCCCGTGACCCGGCCAGAGTGCTTAATCCGAAAACTCCTGCTGCGATGGTCTTCAGAAATGCAGGCCTGGACATTTCAGCCGGTTTCAGAATATCGGCCGCGCCGGTATTGCCGCCCAGCAGAACCTCCTGGAAACTTTTTGAACAGCAGGTACAACCACATTCCTGATTTCCGATATTTTTCATTTTGAACCTCCTTTGCCGGATGAACGCATCGACATGCCCCGGCACTTCATCGGTATTGATTCACCCTTATCCACTGAAAGAAATCATGGCCGGCCAGATCGACCGGATTATTAATGCTGAAAACATAACCGTCAGGTAAACGGAAATCCTGACCCTGAAAAAGGACGCCAGGACGGAGGGTAGAACCATCGTTAAGTAAGGTACGGCGAATAAGACACCCAGCGCGGCATACATCCTCCGGTCCCGCGGGATCGAAACATTACATGCAGGCAGAATATCCCCAAAGAAAAACCATCCCAATCCATAGGAAAAAAAACCGACAATGAAGGAGCTGATCAGACAGAGCATAAAGCCGGTGCCCTGGCCGAATGCCGTCATGAGTGAGAGCGCCAATGATGGAGCCGAATGAATCAGGACATAATGGCTGATAAATTCCGCAAGTATCAGGTTCGGAAATCCGGTCAGCGGACCGAGTGTGCTGAAGTATTCGGTCAGCAGAGCTACATTTGCACTACGGATGTTGTTTTTGAAAAACATCAGGTGAAATTCAAGAGTGTAGATGTAGCTGTCCAACACGTACATGTAGTGGCGGACCGCTAAGTATGCTATCCCGCATAGAACGGCAATACCGCATAAGACATACGCTTTTTTTATCAGGACATTCCTACGATATATATTCATCGCTAAAAATCCGCCTACACGGAATCTGAAACGCTCCACCTCTTTTTATAGCGCCTGTACAGTACCGGTATCAGGGAGACCAGGACAATCAGCCCTGCGCCCACAAGGAAAGACGGCGAAACTTTCCCCCGGAACAGGTCGAGCAGTGAACTGGAAAACACGATAAAAGCAATGCAGGCGGGCAGCATGCACAGGAAGGTAGCCAGAGCATAATGCCGGAACTTGATTTTTGTCAGGCCGAACGCGTAATTCAGCAGATTAAACGGAAACAGGGGAACAAGCCTTGCAAAGGCCACCATTTTCCAGCCGTGTTTCTCCACACCGTCGGACAGTCTGTGCCATCGGGGGCTTTTAAGTTTTGTCTCTATCCAGTTGCTGCTGATGTGGCGGGATACAAGAAACGCGGCGCAGGCGCCGCATGTGGATCCGATAATCGTATATAGAACACCCCAGAAGGGTCCGAACAGGATTCCACCGGCAATCGTTATGGGCAGCCCGGGGAAAAAGAGGACCGGGGCAATGGTATAGATAAACATATAGACCAGGGGGCCGAATATGCCGGATTGCTCCACCAGTTGGCGCAAAGCTTCCGTCTCCATATAACGGCTCAAACCCGTCCACCGCACTGCGAAGGTTGCAGCAATGATCACAAGAAGAAGCAGAATCTTTTTCAGCAGACCGCCCCTGGAGGATGCTTTCGGATACTGGAAAGTGCGCTCGCGGGTTACGGCAAAAGATGTATCCTGCCGGAGCTTCTTTTTTAACCGTAATCGCTTCCAGTAGGTGAAGGGGGGGCTCGTAATCCCGGTTTTACCCCCGCAAGCGTTATCGGACTCGAAAAAGTGATCCAGAAGATGACCGCAGGATGTAGTTTTGCCTATTAAATCAGCACATCCTGCACAGTAGGTAATGGTATAAGAACAATCGCTTTCCTCGCTGATCCGTTCGGTCCACTTCTCGGCAAAACCGGATGCGATATTTCTGACGGCCCCTCCCTCCCCACAGCAGATAGAATTGCGCCGGCTATGCGGTCTTTCCCGAAAGGCCGCTCCTTCCTTTTCAACCAGTTTCCGGACGGCAGAATGAATGGAATCCTCGAATCGCGTGGCACAGGGATCGTGGACGGTAAAGGAACCGGTGGGGACAGGCCCGGCCCGAAGACCGGTCCGGACAAGATACTCGTAAACCGTCTGAACCGTGAATCCATTTCCATGCTGCTTGAATACTTTGTAACAGTTCGGACAGGCAATATAGATTTTCTCTATGCCGTTGTTGCTGAGATACGACTTCAACTCTCCAAACATTGCATTGAAAAAATCTTCGCGCCCGAGATCGTGGGACGGCTTGGTGCAACAATCAAGAACAATGCCCAGAGAAGGAATCCCCTGCTTCATATAGCGGTACAATGCAAAAACCTTGTCCGACCGGGTACCGGCAAGAGTACATCCGGGAAAGAGCACGGTGTCGCAGTCCTCAGGCAATCCGTACCAGGAGTAGCGTTTTGAAGTCCCTCTCTTCTCATAGGCCAGAAGGCCCCTGTGTTCGGGGAAATCCCCGTTACCGAGACGAACGGCATCACGCCGCATTTCCAGAAACATACCTGAAGGATCGAGATTTTCAGGACAGACGGCGGCACATAATCGGCACAGGCTGCACTGAAATGAAACAGCCCGGCTGTTAGGATCTTCTGCGCGAAAGGATTGGGCGAGGACTTTGGGAGCTCCGTAATGCTTTAAAAAACTGCATTCTTGTAAGCAATCGGAGCATTGAGTGCAGTTTTCTGAAATATTTTTTATTTTTTCCGTTAAGGATGTACTGGAAGTCATTCTGATATCCGTGAGGAATTATAAAGAACATACCCGCCACCTCGAATCCATGGTTTCCCGCTTCAAGCTGAGGCAGGATCATGTTGCTGAGAATATAGTGCGCATTATTGGTCGAAAAACTATAGGCAACCCTCAATGTATACCTACCGAAAACGAAAAATACCGGAGCAATCATATTTTTAATTATTCAATATGTCAAATTGATTATCTCTATATAATAATCCATGAAATTATTATTTTCTCAATGGGTTATGATGTGAGGAATTCAATAAACGTCTTACAGATGCGGGATTTAAATCGGAGGCGATGGGTAATTATATAGAAATTCCGTTTTATCTCTATTCCCTTTAATGGAACAGTTTTCAAAACTTTGTTTTTGATTTCTCTTACAACGGAAAACCGTGAAATAAAGGCCATTCCCATGCCGGACTCCACTGCCTGTATCACAGCCTGGGAAGAACCCACTTCAGCAACGACATTGAGATCCTCGATTGCCAAACCAATCTTTTTTAAATGCTTCTCGAGCGTTCCCCTCGATCCGGACCCGGGCTCTCGAACCAGAAGGGGTATCTCTTTCAGTGCACCTGTATCCAGGATGGAGGATTTCAGTGTTGCGGAGGAAACAAGTACAAGTTCGTCGTCAAGAAATTTCTTGGAAACAATATTCGTATCCCTTATTGCGGCGCCGACAATACCGACATCCACTTCTCCTTCAAGAACACTTTTATATATATCGCTTGAATCACCGATCTTGAGTGCAGGGAATATTTCGGGATAGGAATCTTTAAATCGCGCCAAAAGGGGCGGCAGGATGTATTCGCCCGGGATGGTGCTTGCTCCAATGACCAGCCTGCCGCTCATGGTGCCTTTCAGCTTTTCCATGGCAAGACGGGCATCATCTTTTAACTGAACGATTTCTTTTGCATACCGGTACAGAATCTCGCCGGCCTGAGTGAGAAGGACCGTCCGGCCCATCCGGTCGAAGAGCCTCGTGGAGAATTCATCTTCCAGAGACTTTATGTGAATGCTGACAGTCGGCTGAGTGAGGTGCAGCGCCTGAGCGGCTTTGGAAAAGTTCTTAAGCTCCGCTACGGCACAGAATATTTCAATATATTTCAATTCCATGAAATCTTACTCGATTCCCAGAATCTGTTCGATCCCGGATGCCAGAACCTCGGGGGCCTGATAGCCGATATAATGATTGCGGATAACACCCTTCGAATCGACGAGGAAAAAGGTGGGATAGACGCTGATATTTTTGTATGCCTCCTGCATCTCCCTGTTCGAATGTGCAAATTCCAGTCGGAGCGCATTCTCTTTTATGTAAGCAGCTCTCTCTTCGTCGGTCGTGTTGAGCTCAAGCAGGCGGTCGGCATTGACGGCCAGGACAAGGAAATTGCTGCCTGCATATTTCTCCTGCAGTTTGGACAGGTACGGAGACAGTTTCATGCATGGGGGACAGCCTGAAAACCAGAAATAAATCAGGTAGTTTTTCCCTGACAGATCCTTCGAACTGATTTTGTCGCCGCTGAACAGATCCAGAGTAAATTCAGGGGCTGTCCGGCCGGACCAACCGGTCAAGGTGCGCTCGATGGCCTGGCTGAAACGTGGATCTCTTTTAACGGCTTCGATGTCGACGCTCAGAATTTCTCCGCTATCCCGGTCCCTGGTCATAAATTTCGGGATCCTGGGATCGAGTTCCATGACTGAAAGGAGAACATCCGCTTCACCTGGAATGTGGATATTAAACTGGCGCGATATATCGGCAAGCGTAGGAATCCGATCGGTCGCAACTTTGTGCTGCACGACAAAGAGCGGAATTTTGAAAAAGATGTTGAATAGCCGGTTGATTTCCTTCCTCTCCTCTTCTCCTTTGAAAACATTATTGAGAAGGTTTGAAACTACGACCGGCTGTTTCGGTTTTACATGATGTTCCCGCAGGTAATCTATAATCCTTTTTTCAACAACATTATTCGATTGTGCGGACAGCATCGCCGCCGCAAATGAAAGCATCAGGATCCATCGGGAGATCCGGGAAACAGCACATACTGTAGAGGTTCGCATTGAAATATCTCCACGGGGGGAAGACTTCATAAATCCCAATTCCAGCAATCTGCCCCAACTCGAAGGCAGGTCTTCAATTTGGCCGGCAAAGCTCTCATCTCCGGTTCAAGTTCCAACCGGAAACGGGAAACCTTGAACGGGGAACCTTTCTAATACATATCACAGAAGGAAATTCTTGCCCAGCCGCTGATGAACACCGGCTGTACTTACACGATCTATTGCTGTATCAAACCACGACGATTGAGATGAAACTTAAGCTATAATTAATACGGGAACTGCAACGGCCATCAGCGGGGACAGATTCATGAAAAATGTAGAAGGAAAAACAGCATTCATAACCGGAGGCGCCAGCGGCGCGGGTTTTGGCATGGCCAAGGTCTTCTCCGAGAACGGGATGAAGGTCGTCATTGCCGATATACGCCGGGACAGCCTGGAACGGGCAATGGAGAAATTCAACAACAATCCCAATATCCACGCAGTCGAGCTGGACGTCACCGACCGGGAAGCTTTTGCAAGGGCGGCCGATAAAACCGAACGTGTTTTCGGGAAAGTCCACATCGTGTGCAACAATGCCGGGATCAATCTCTTTGTGCCGATCGAGGAATGCACATACAACGACTGGGACTGGGTCATGGGAGTCAATTTCGGCGGTGTCGTCAACGGCCTCCAGACCTTCATCCCCCGCATCCGGAAACATGGCGAGGGAGGGCACATTGTAAACACCGCCTCCATGGCGGCGTTCCTCCCGGCGGCGTCGGCCGGCATCTATACGGCGGCGAAGTTCGGCGTACGCGGGATCAGTGAAGCCCTCCGCCTCAGCCTTTATAAATACAATATCGGAGTTTCCGTTTTCTGCCCGGGATTGATCAACAGCACAATCTACGAAAGCGAAAAAGTCCGCCCTGCAAAGCTCAGTTCCCCAGAAAACACTGTCAAAAACCAGCAGTTTATGGAAAAGCTGCCGGAAATTCACAAATTTGGAATGGATCCGGAAGAGGTCGGCGAGAAAGTCCTGGCAGGAATCAAAAAAAACAGCATGTACATTTTCAGCCATCCTGAATTCAAGGAGGAAATGAAAGAGCTTTTCGACATAGCCCTGAACTCGCTCCCCGATGAGGAGGCCCCAGAGCAGCGAGCGGCATTCGAGCAATGGCGAAGAAATGAAGTAAAAAAAGCGTTGGAAGCCGCCAATAAAATCTAGTAGGGGCGAACCTTGTGTTCGCCGGTCAAATTGGAATCACAGACCCGCCCATCCAACGTCTATATTCGTCCTCACTCCCAATGATTGTTGAGCGAACCTTCCGGCTTCACCCCTAGCCGAATCGAAGATTCGGCCAGGCTACGCTGGACAAGTTGGTGTTCGCCCACTTATCCTGTATTTCTGACACGCGCTTTGCGTCTCTACGGTGGATTTTTTCTATTCCCTGGAGTGGTAGTTCCCTTCCGCCACCCATTTGTACGTAGTCAACTCGCGCAATCCCATAGGTCCGCGGGCGTGTAGCCGCTGGGTTGAGATCGCCACTTCCGCTCCAAGGCCGAACTGGCCTCCGTCGGTAAAACGGGTCGATGCGTTGACATACACCGCTGAGGAATCCACTTCGTTGATCCAGCGGGAAGCGTTTTTCTTGTCTTCGGTCAGGATCGAATCGGAATGTCCCATGCTGTGGGCATTGGTATGTTCAATAGCGGCGTCAATTCCGTTGACGACTTTCAATCCGAGCACCAGCGACATCCACTCGGTATCAAAATCTCGCGGGCCTGCAGGCTGAACAGACTCCGGAAGCGAGCCTGAACCGCCCTGTGCCAAAAATGGGACAGCCGACTCGTGTGCCCGGAAAGTAACGCCGGCAGGCGCCAGGTATTCCACCAGCCGGGGCAAAAAATCCGCAGCCACATTACGATGCACCAGCACCGTATCGAGGGCGTTGCATACCGATGGGCGCTGCGTCTTGGCGTTGTGAATCACCGGCAGCGCCTTGTCGGTGTCCGCCGTTGCATCCACGAAAATGTGACAGATGCCGATGCCTCCGGTGATGACCGGAATCTGGCTGTTTTCGCGGCAGAATCGATGCAGTCTCTCACCGCCGCGGGGGATTATAACATCCACATACTCATGCAGCTTCAGAAGTTCCTGTACCAGGGTCCGGTCGGGATTGTCGATAAACTGCACGGCTTCCGCCGGCAGTCCGTTCTGCAAGAGCGCCTTCTGAGTCAAAGCAACCAACACGCGGTTGGAATGAATGGTTTCCTTCCCCCCCCGGAGCACTACGGCGTTTCCCGTTTTGATCACCAGTCCGGATACGTCGATGGTTACATTGGGGCGGGACTCGTAAATAACGGCCAGTACACCGAGCGGTACGCGTTGCCTCGACAGCTTCAATCCGTTCGACAGAACAGTTTCGTCGTAACATTCGCCTATCGGGTCCGGAAGGTCGGCAAGTTTGCGCAGATCGGAAGATAGTCCCTGAAGGCGTTTTTCAGTCAGGGCCAGACGGTCTATCAGGGCAGTCCCCTTCCCGGCAGCGCAGGCGGCATCCACATCCCGATTATTGGCCTGCAGAATTTTTGCCCGCTCCTGTTCCATCAACGTTGCGAGAGTACACAAAGCCTCGTTTTTAATCCCGCTTCCGGCTCTCGCCATTTGCCGGAATGCGGCCCGTGCCGACTGTCCCATTTCGGATAACATAGAACCTCACATCGAATAAAGTCTGGTTATAGTAGCACCATGTCGTTGCGGTGAACGACAGCATCTCCAAAGTGATACCCGAGGACCGATTCAATTTCGTCCGAAGGCAGCCCGGCAATTTTGACAAGGTCACGGCTACAGTAATTTACAATTCCGCGAGCCGCTTCGCTGCCGTCTTTTTTGACGATCCGGGCGGTATCCCCACGCTCAAAATCACCTTCAACAGCAACCAGACCGACCGCCAGTAGGCTACCTCCCCGAAGTAAAGCCCGGCATGCTCCTTCATCCACTTTCAACAATCCGGGAGCGTGCCGTGCGGAGAGGATGTAACGTTTCCGACTCTCCAGGGATGTGGCAACCGGCTTAAAATACGTTCCAACTTTTTCTCCATCGGCGATACGCAACAGTATGTCGTGTTCATTCCCCGCAGCAATGACACAGGTCGCTCCCGAACGCCGGGCTAGATCCACAGCCTGCAGCTTTGTTATCATCCCTCCCGTCCCCAAACTGTTGTCGCTGTTTCCGGCCGCTTTCCAGAGATCATCGGGGATCTCGCGCGTAACAACTTCCCGGACTAATTCCGCCCTTGGATCGATCCTGGGATCCGCACTATATAATCCCGGCTGGTCCGTAAGAAAAATCAAAAGGTCGGCATCCACCAGGTTTGAAACCAATGCCGAGAGGTTATCGTTGTCCCCGACACGGATTTCTTCCGTCGCGACCGTATCGTTTTCATTCACCACAGGCACAACCTTTTCCCCAATCAGAGCAAGCAATGTATTGCGCGCATTCAGATAACTCAATCGCCGGGCCAAGTCGGCATGTGTAAGAAGGATCTGTGCCGCCGTCAGGTTGTAAAGTCCGAAAATCTTCTCATACATAGCCATCAGGCGCGGTTGCCCTACGGCCGCCAGCATCTGTTTGGCTGGAATATCCTTGGGCAACTGCGGGAAACCGAGCCGTTCCCTCCCCATCGCAATCGCTCCGGAAGAGACCAGCAGCACCTGGTGCCCTGAAACCAGCAATTGGGAGATTTGCCGGGCGAGTTCGATAAACAGCGGTGGCGCGGGATAGGGAGTGCCGTTGGTTAAGGTAGATGTGCCTAGTTTTATAACGATACGCATTACTCATCCTTCAGGATGTCTTCAGCCCAGGTTAAAGTCGCCATCGTCTTTGGAAATCCGATTGCGGTCATTGCCAGCATGAAGGCATGCCGGATCTCGTCCGGATTAACACCAGCATCCAGGCTTTTTCGAATCTGCGAATGAACGGATCCCTCCAGGCCGGAGCCGATGGCGATTCCGAGCTTGACCAGCGTTTGATCCCTTTTATCCAACGGCCCCGATTTACGGCACTCCCCGGCAAGGGCTTCATATGCCGCCGCTATTTCCGGATATGTCTTCGTAAACGAAACAAAATGTTCAGGTAATTTTCTCATAGCATCCTCCATCAACCCTATATTGGCACATTTTTAGGGTCAGACCACGCGAATTTGCTGCTCTAACAAGAGATACTCCCATGAAATAATAAGCGGGGGCTGTCCCCGTTTCATAATTATTAATTTTAGGTGAACGGGGCCAACATCTCTTATCGAAAACCAGGCAAGCATGGTAGAATTCCCGTATTAAGGTGGTTTACCATGCGTGTATTCGGAAAAATCTTCCTGTTACTTTTCTTTGCCTCCCCTGTCTGGGCTCAGCATGTGGTAAGTGTACGGGCGGGTCTGATCAACTATGTCGAAGGGCAGGTATACCTGGATGAAGCACCTTTCGAATTTAACGCCGACCACCTGCAGGAATTGGAGAAGGGACAGTATCTGCGAACCGGATCAGGGAAAGCGGAAGTTCAACTCGGGCCGGGTGCTTCTCTTTGGATGGATGAAAATGGAAGTCTGCAGATGGTGAATCCGAGTCTCACGGATACCCGATTGCGGATTGAACGGGGATCCATCTTCATTGAGATTATTGAAAAATACAAAAACAATAAAATAAGCATCCAGATGGGAACGTCGGTTATCGAACTTAAAAAGACGGGTCTCTACCGGCTGGACAGTGCGTCGCCTTATCTGTATGTCTTCAACGGCAAGGCAGAAATTCGTGAGAACCGGAACAGGATAACGGTGAAGCAGGGTAAGTTTGCCGATCTGAACAACAACCTGGAAATATCCAAGTTCGACAAGGATTGGAAGGATACGTTCCGCGACTGGACAGCGCACCGGTCCTTCGTGATTTACCACAGGATCAAGCTGGCCCGCATGATGGAAGGTATGGCGCAACGAATGGCGGGCAGGAGGCTCATGTGGGAAATGGAAAATTTCGCGCGCCAGCAGATACAACAACAACAGCAGCAACAACGGTTGGAAAATCTGCAACAACAGCAGATGCAGATGCAAGCACTGCCCTACCGATAAAGCTCGTCCATAATCCGCATTTCTTTCAGGATCTCGCCATGATGAGGCGCGAACGGCATTTGTTAATGTCTTATTTTCAGTTCCACGTTTATGGTTGTTAACAGGGAACGAGAAACCTTGTTTTACAGTTTCCTCCTGGACCGGCTCATGCCCCAGGGGTCGCACGGCCGGAGGCCTTGAATTTAACACGATTAAGGAATTTTTAGTGCGCGCCAGGTGGTGGTCGCTACAGATTCCATTACGGCATCGACGTATAACACAATCCTGCCTCTACGCCAGTTCGGCCTCAGGTGCTTTCCTATATTCACCAGACCATCGAATAGTCGTTCACTGTTTTCCAGGCGCCTGATTTCGTGCACGCCACGGGAATGAATCTCATCAACCGTACGCATTCCGGAAAATGCATCGTCCGGGTAGGGCCAGGATGCAAGATGGACGACGCGACCATCGTCGCCACCGGCGACAAGGCCGACAGCGGCAAGAGCACCGACAACTCCCTGCTCCGTTCCTCCAAGGCCATGCAGGCAGCATCCTGACTGAGCGGCAACTTCGCGAGCTTCCTCCTGCGTGATCAACCGGTTCTTGCACCGCAGGCCGAACCGCTGCATTTCCACGGTCACATTGGTCGCAATACACAGACCCGGATCACTCCCCTCCACGAACCAGTCGGACATCACATGGCGAATCACCTCACCCAGTTCAGGTACGTTTTTTTCATCGGCATGCGGCAGCTGAATCGATGCCGATCCGTTTTTGCTGGTATAGGGAACGCGCGGATCGAAAAAAAGCTGGTGCCTGCAGATAATCGCACCGCGCGCACTGGAGCCGATCTTTTTCAGAATAGCCCGGGCAAGCTGATTTGTGCCTGGAGAGCCGACAATATCCGTATCATCTATGCCAACAATAATCACAGTTCGACACCTAACCTATTCTAATCCAGTTATACGTTCGGAATTAAGACGGAATTTCCTACACACAGCATCGATCGCCAGCGAACATTGCAGCCGAATCCCGGCATTTCCCTGCTACCTTTTACCCATCCTGTTGGCAATTCGATTGCTGTTTTCGAAATTGGAAAAAGCAGAATGCCGCAATCAAGCCGGCAACGGCGCCACATAAAGAATACGTCATGGAGGCTTGTATATACCAGGTTCCAAAAGGACGCATTCCCGCGACATCAAGTCCCAGAAGTTTGGCGGAACCCCTTGAACCCAGCGCAAGCAGGTTGGAGCAGACTCCGGCAAAACAAAATGCAACATAAAGCCAACGCCCGCTCTTCGCTTTCCTCAGGGCAAGGTCCATAACAGGTCCGAGAAGGCAAAGGCTGACGAATGCCCCGGCTCCGTAATGTGCAAGACCTAACATGCCGAACATGGAAGCTGCACCGAATGCCCCGGCACCCATAATAAAACCGGCGGAACGTCTGGGTGCTGTCGCAAAACCGAGAACCATCGGCAGCATGGCAAGAATAATGGAATTGCCGGGAAACCGTAGGCCCGTGCGGATAAAACCGACTGCAGCTGCGGATGCCACACCAAACAGAAGCAGCATTATAATTTCAGAAGTAGAAATACGATCCCGAATACGCGCCAGCGAGGGGAAACGGCCTGCCGCAGCCAATCCGTCATGAATACCGAACCAGTTATTCATCATCACAATCTCCAGCAATATGATTCCACGGACCTGTTGAAATCAAGCCCGTCAAAAACGTATCCTGATCCAATCTGTCGATCTTCTTCTATCACGACGGAAGGATAAATGCAATTTAATATCAAAAAAACCTAAAAGTTTTTAATATTGACAATCAGTAATATTTTGTCAAAATGTGTTCTTTTTTGTAATTTATTTCTCATAGCTAAATCCTTCTTGCTGCGAAAATTCTCATTATTTTTTAGAAATTTTCCCAGAGAAGAAAATGCCCGGAGTCACTACCTAAGGGCTGAGAAGCAATAAGGTTATGATCGGTATCCTTACCAATCGGAAAGCCTTTCATTTCAGTCCTTTAAATTACATCTACAAGGATAAACCATGCTGGTAACAAATTGCATCCGCACCCTATTATTGAGATTCGTACTCATGCTGATCTTTTTACTGTCCGGCACCTCGATAATACTGGGACAAACCAAACAGCTACTCACATGGCAAAATAATCTCGGTTATTTACAGAATATCTCTGATTCCGACCTCAAAGAACAGAAAGAAATGGTCGAACAGATCCGCACCGGGGTGGAATTCTGGCTCCAGCTGCATCCAAGATCAGAGGTTCAATTGCCGGGCGCCCCCCCACAACCATGGAGCGTAGATCAGGTAAAGGGAGAGATTGCCACCCTGCTTGAAACGGTAGAAACACTGTTGAAGCAGGAATCGTTTCGGCCCTTCGAACTCGGCGTCACGGAAATAACCGTTACATCGGAGCTGTCCCCCTTGTCCCCTGTTGCAGACAGCATCGACCATTCCGGCATCGAAAGCCGTCATGCCACCGATGCAGTCGAAGCGTTGCAATACCTCACGGGTATTGCTCTCGACTTCAAGCCCTCCCGAAACCAGGCCGGTATTCTGATCCGCGGCTTCGATACACGCCAGGTCGGATTGTATTGGGATAGCATTCCTATCTACGTGCCCTATGACGGCTATGCGGATATCGGCCGGTTTTTGACCAGCAACGTTGCTGAAATACAGGTAGCCAGAGGCTACTCTTCCCCTCTACTGGGGCCGAACGGGCTGGGAGGCGCCGTCAACATCGTCACCCGGCAGCCGGAAAAGAAATTTGAAGGGGATGTTGTTATGGGCACCGGTTCCGGTGAGATGCTGGAATCGGGCATTCACATCGGCTCGCGCATGAACCGGTTCCTGTTCCAGGGCGGAATGGACTGGCTCCAGACCGATTACTATCCGCTGTCGGGCGACATCGACATCGATGCGATTCCGGATCAGCCTTCCTATGACCGCACCAACTCCTACGAGCGGGATGCAGACTTTGACGGCCGTATCGGTTTCATACCGAATGAACGGGATCGATACATTTTCAGCTTCATGGGGCAAAAAGCGGAAAACGGCACTCCTCCCTACTCCGGGATTGATCCTGACAATAATTCCCCCAAGTACTGGCGATGGGATTACTGGGACAGGGAAAGCTACTACTTCAATTCCACAAAAAGCCTGTGGGGAAAAAGCGAGATCCGGTTCCGTATCTTTTATGACAGCTACCCCAACAGGCTGGACGTATTCAGTGACAACACCTATTCCACTTTAGAGAGCTATTCGACCTACAACGACCACTCAGCCGGCCTCTCCTCCGAATTCTCGATCCGGTTGCTGAATCGTCATACCGTCAGCGCGTCATTCTTTTTTAAAGACGACACCCATAAAGAAGCCGATGCCGAGTTCGCTGACGGCGAGGAAACCCTGATACCCTCAAGGACGCATCGCGACCAGCAGGTATCTGTCGGGATCCAGGATTCCATCAACCTTTCGAGCCGGATCTGGGCCACGCTGGGTTTCAGCGCGGAAAATATCGACGGCGTAAAGGCCCAGGATCTTCGCTCAAGCAGGGGCGAATATTCCATAATCCCGTTTGACTGCGCCGGTGAAGCCGGAGCCGATTCCTTCGAGGCCTGCCTCAATGAATGGGCATTCAACCCCTTGGCATCGATATCCTTTTCGCCCATGAAATCCGGAACGTTTTTCCTTACTTTCGCAAAGAAAAGCCATTTCCCCACCATGAAGGACCGGTATTCCTACAAGAACAACAAGGCCATTCCCAACCCGGAACTGGAGGCCGAACATTCCCGGAACTGGAGCATCGGATATTCGCATGTCTTTCCGTTCAAAACCATGGTGCAGGTGGAGTTGTTCCGCAGCGACGTGTATGACGCCATCGAACGGGCCGTCATACCGGAGCCCTCCGAAGACCTCTGCCCGAGAGCCGATATCGACGGTACCTGCGAACAGTCCGTCAATGTCGGCAAGGAGCTGCACCAGGGTGTGGAGCTCCTGGTACGCAGCAATCCACATTCCCGTATAAACTTTGATGTTCAGTACAGTTATCTGAGCCGATCCATTTCGGGTCCGGATAACATGCCCCGCGTTTACCCGACCGGAACACCGAAACATAAAACAATCGGTACAGTCCATATACTGCTTCCGCGCGACATCTCGCTTCTGGCTTCCGCACGCTATGAAAACGGCAACATCGGAGACTTCATCGTTGAAGAGGAAGATCTTGTGATACCGGTTCCGGCATCCAACTTTGCCACGGCTGACCTCGGCGGGATTATACCTTTGTTCGGCGGCACGAAAATTCAGATCGGAGTGAAAAATATTTTCGACCGGAACTATTACTATCGAGAAGGATATCCCATGGCC
>Ga0209536_100002363_pt1 | contig 30734 bp, 28 predicted proteins | sample DeeMarSeWOR28_12_FD_187461 | JGI IMG/M metagenome (GOLD analysis project Ga0209536, IMG submission 187461) | Marine sediment microbial communities from White Oak River estuary, North Carolina - WOR-2-8_12 (SPAdes) (version 2) | ecosystem: Environmental > Aquatic > Marine > Intertidal zone >...
CCCTCCTGCCGCCATACCCACCCGGTGATCGACTGCGCGCTGGAAATTCACGGCATGCTGGGTGGCGATGCCGTCGAAAGAGTCGAGATTCGCACCTACCAGGCCGCGCTCGACGTCTGCGACAACCCGCAACCCGACAGTGAATACCAGGCCAAGTTTTCGTTGTATCACACCGCCGCGATCGCACTGCTGGACGGTACGGTGGGCCTCGATTCCTTCGACGCGGCAGCACGGCAGCGCAGTGCAAAATTGCGCGCGCAGGTGCAGGTGGCGGCGGCGGATCCCTACGCGGCCGATTATCCGATGGCCTGGGGCGCCGAGGTCAGCGCGCTCACCGCATCCGGCGCGCGCTTCAAGGTTTCACGCAAGCACTGCAAGGGCGACCCGGAGCTGGCGCTCGGCGCCGGCGAAATGCGCACCAAGGCGATGGGCCTGCTGCGCCACGGCGGACTCGACGACAACGCCGCCGGGCGCGTTTGCGACACGCTGCTGTCGATGCCGCAAAGCGCCACCGCGAGCCCGATATTTTCCGACTTCATCGGGCACACCCGTCAATAATTTCACCCCCTGGCCCGTTTTCGTCATCTCTGCGTTCGCCCCCCGCCTCTCCGTCATCCCTGCGCAAGCAGGGATCTTTCAGGGATATCGCGATAACGGAGAATCACTTTGATCCTGACGGGGCCGATAAGATTCCTGCTTTCGCAGTTAATGACGAAAAGGGGATGCAGGAATGACGAGGTGGGAGCGCAGGAATGACGTCCAGTCAATTGACGCTTCGGGAAACTAGTCAACTTTATTATTTCGGTAATTCTAGTAATATAGTTGACAGCCGCCTGCGGCGAGGCTATCATCGCGCTCATGAAACTCGAAGACGCTGCCAATATCCTCGCCAAGATCGGCAATCCCACGCGCCTGAAAATCGTGCGCCTGCTGGTGCGCGCCGGTGACGACGGGCTCGCCGTGGGCAAGATACAGGAAGCCCTGGGGATTCCCGCTTCGACCCTGACCCACCACATCGCGCACCTGAAATCCGCCGGGGTAATTCGCCAGCAGCGCCAGCAGGCGACGCTGATCTGCACCATGGAATACGGGATATTGCAGGACCTGGTCGCCTACCTGACCGAGGAATGCTGTGCCGACCAGGCGACCCGCGACGACGCCGCGTAATTTTTTAAGCCAATTAATTCGAGATTACTAGAAATATGAATACATTGATCGATAGCCCCACTCACAAGCGCAGCTGGCTGTCGATGCTGCTGCCGCTGGCGCGCGACCGGGTGTTTCAGGCGATGCTGGCCATGCTGGTTTTACTGGCACTGATCGACCCGCCGCAACTGGGCGTGAGCCTGCAGTCGACGCTGTTCTCGCTAGCGCAGATGCTGCCGTTCTTCGCGCTCGCGATCGCCATCGCAGCGAGCGCAAAAGCCACCGGCGCCGACAGCCTGATCGCCGCCGCGTTTCGCGGCAACCCGCTGCGTGCGACCGTCGCCGCCGCCCTGGTCGGCGCCATTTCACCGTTCTGTTCCTGCGGCGTGATTCCGCTGATCGCGGCGCTGCTCGGCGCGGGCGTGCCGCTGGCGCCAGTGATGGCCTTCTGGATCGCGTCACCGATCATGGATCCGGAAATGTTCATCCTCACCGCGGCGGGTATCGGCTTCAACTTTGCGCTCGCCAAGACCCTGGCGGCGATCGCGATGGGCCTGCTGGCCGGTTTCGCGGTGCTGCTGATACAGCGCCACGGCGGGCTCGAAGACCCCCTGCGCAGCGGCATCGTCTCCACCTGCGGCTCGAGCTGCAAAAGCCCTGAAGCGAGTGCGGTAGACTGGAAATTCTGGCGCGACGGCACGCGCCGCAAGCTGTTCGCCGACGAGGCCAGCAGCATCACGATCTTCCTCGGCAAGTGGTTGACGCTGGCCTTTTTCCTCGAAAGCCTGATGCTTGCCTATATCTCCTCGGACTGGATCGCGGGCTATGTCGGCAGCGATAATGCCTTTGCGATTCCGCTCGCCGCGCTCGTCGGCGCACCTTCTTACCTGAACGGCTACGCGGCGATCCCGCTGATTTCGGGCCTGCTGGAGATCGGTATGACGGCCGGCGCGGCGATGGCGTTCGTGACCGCTGGCGCGGTGTCGTCGATACCCGCCGCGATCGCGGTATGGGCTCTGGTGAAGAAACCGGTGTTCTTGCTGTACCTGCTGCTCGGGGTCAGTGGTTCGATGCTGACCGCCTGGATCTACCAGCTGAGCGGCGGCTTGATCTAGCTCCCGGTTCCATTCGGCACCACGGTTTTCCCCCAATTACTGTCATCCCTGCGAAAGCAGGGATGACATTCTTCGGGCGCAGGAATGACTAGTGTTTCGCGGTTACAGGCGCATCACCACCTTACAGGCCTCGCCCGCGTTGAGGCGTTTGAAGCCGGTCTCGAAGTCTTCGAAATCGATGTGGTCGGTAATCACCGGGCTGACATCGAGCCCGCTGCCGAGCATGGCGACCATCTTGTGCCAGGTTTCGAACATTTCGCGCCCGTAGATGCCCTTCAGGCTGAGGCCCTTGAAAATGGCCTGGTTCAGGTTGACGCGCGGCGAGTCCTTGTAGATGCCGAGCAGGGCAATCTTGCCGCCATGATTGATGATGTCGATCAGGTCAGCCAGCGCGCTTTCGTTACCCGACATTTCCAGGCCGACGTCGAAGCCTTCCTGCATCCCCAGTTCATCCATGACGTCGTGCAGATCTTCCTGCCCGGCCCTGACCGTGCGCGTGGCGCCGAACTGCGCGGCCATGGCGAGCCGCTTTTCATTGACATCGGTAATCACCACGTGGCGCGCGCCGACATGCTTGGCCACCGCGGTCGCCATCAGTCCGATCGGCCCGGCACCGGTGATCAGCACGTCCTCGCCGACCAGGTCGAAGGACAGCGCGGTGTGCACCGCATTGCCGAGCGGATCGAGAATCGACGCGATATCGTCGCTGATACCCTTCGGGATCTTGTAGGCGTTGTCGGCGGGTATGCAGACATACTCGGCAAAAGCCCCCGGACGATTGACGCCGACCCCGCGCGTGTCGCGGCACAGGTGACCGCGCCCGGCGCGGCAGTTACGACATTCGCCGCACATGATGTGGCCCTCGCCGGATACCCGGTCGCCTACCTTGACCGAGTGCACCAGCTCGCCGATTTCCTCGATCACGCCGATGTACTCGTGGCCGATCGTCATCGGCACCGGCACGTGTTCCTGGGCCCACTTGTCCCAGTTGTAGATGTGCAGGTCGGTGCCGCAGATGGCGACCTCGCTGACCTTGATCAGCACGTCTTCCGGGCCTAGCTCGGGCTTCGGCACATCCTGCAACCACAATCCGGGTCTGGCTTCCGCCTTGACCAGCGCTTTCATTGGTTTTCTCCCGCCGGTATCAAACCGACCTGCTGTCCCACGGTAATAAACGCCGCGATGGCGTGGTCAATCTGTGCGCGGCTGAGCGCCGCACTCATCTGCGTGCGCACCCGCGCCTGCCCCTTCGGCACCACCGGAAACGAAAACGCGGTGACGAAGACACCATGTTCCATCAGTCCGCTGGCGAGCGCCTGCGCAAGCCGGGCATCACCGGTCATCACCGGCGCGATAGCGTGCGTGCCGGTAATCACGTCGAAACCGGCGGCGACCATACGCTCCCTGAAATAAGCCGTGTTTTCCGCCAGTCGACGGCGCAGCTCGGCGCTCTGCTCGAGCAGTTCGAGTGCGGCCAGGGTTGCCTGCACGATGCTCGGCGCCAGGCTGTTGGAAAACAGGTAGGGGCGCGCGCGCTGGCGCAGCAGGTCGATAAATGCCTGCGGGCCGGTGATGTAGCCGCCGCTGGCGCCACCGAGCGCCTTGCCAAAGGTGCCGGTGGTGATCTGCACCCGGCCCTCGACGCCCTGCAACTCGGGCGTGCCGGCGCCGCGTTCGCCGACGAAACCAACCGCGTGGCTGTCGTCGACCATCACCAGCGCATCGTAACGCTCGGCAAGGTCGCAAATTGCCGGCAGGTTGGCATAGGTACCGTCCATCGAAAACACGCCGTCGGTCACGACCAGGCGGAAACGGGCGTCGGCCGCGGCTTTCAACTGGGTCTCGAGATCGGCCATGTCGCTGTTGGCGTAGCGGTAACGCGCGGCCTTGCAAAGCCGTATGCCGTCGATGATCGAGGCGTGATTGAGGCTGTCGGAGATGACCGCATCCTCGGCGCCGAGCAGGACTTCGAAGATCCCGCCATTGGCGTCAAAGCAGGAAGAAAACAGGATCGCATCGTCCATGCGCAGGAAATCGGCGAGCCTGCGTTCCAGGGCCTTGTGGATGTCCTGGGTACCGCAGATGAAGCGCACCGACGCCATGCCGAAGCCGTGCTCGTCGAGACCGCGATGCGCGGCCTCGAGCAGGGTCGGGTGATTGGCGAGGCCGAGGTAATTATTGGCACACATATTGATCAGCTCGGCATCCCAACCCTCGGCGCGGATGCTCGCACCCTGGGGCGAGATCAGCGGACGCTCCTGTTTGTAAAGTCCCTGCTCACGAATCTCGGTGAGTACCGCTTCGACATGGCTGATCAAGTTGCTGGACATTGGCTTCCTCCTCGCCTGTGTTGCGTCAATATATCCGAAATCGACCGCCGCTGACGACTATTCGTGATGTTTTATCAGAACGATCCGGTGCGCCAGCACGTATAACACCAAACCAGCCGCCGCCAGGCCGATCAGCCCGGGCAACACCAGGCTATAGCCACCGCGGACCCATACCAGCGAGCCGAGGAACGGCGCGGAGGCCGAACCTGCCAGGTAGATCAGCGCGAGCGCGCCCGACTTGGCGCCGAACTGGCGCTCGCCGAGCAGGTTTCGCGCGATCACCGGGCGAATGATGCTGACCACGCCGTAGGCACCGCCGAACAGGATGACGAAGCCGATCAGCATTGCCGGCGTCACGCCGGCGCCGATCAGCAGGATAATCGACAACCCGATGAGCACGAAACAGGCAATGGCGATACCGTGCATCGAGACCCGACGCTCGGCGGCGATCATGGTCAGCCGCCCGGCAACCTGCATCGGCCCGATAAACGAAATCGCCATTACCGCAACATCGGCATGCAGCTCGCGTTCGGCGAGGATCGGCAACAGGTGATGCAGGGTGACGCCCTGCACCACCGCGATCAGCGCAAAACCGATAGCCAGGTACCAGAATACCGGGGATTTCAGAAACGAACGCTCGGCGATCAGCAGTTGCGGGTTGCTCAGGTGGCGATGCGCCCCACCCTGCTCCACCGCATTGGCGCCAAACCACATCAGCGGCGCCACGATCAGGACCGCGGTCAGACCGAAGCACAACACCGCGCCGCGCCAGCCGAAGGCCTGCGCCAGGGCGTGCGCCACGGGAAAGCTGACGGTACCGGCAAACCCGGCCACCAGGGTGACAAAAATGATCGAGCGCTTTGCCTCGGCGCCGCGCGCGCGCGTGATCAGCGCAAAACAGGGCTCGTAAAGGCTGCCCGCCATGCAGACCCCTAGCAGCGCCCACAGCAGGTAGAAGTGCCAGACCTCGGTCACCAGCGCCAGCGCCATCATGCACAGGCCGCCCAGCACCGACGCCGCGGTCATCATCTGGGCGCCCCTGCCAAGATCGATCAGCCGACCGTATAGCGGCGAGCAGAATGCCGACATGAAAATTGCCAGCGTCACCGCTCCGGTCAGGTCGGCGCGGCTCCAGCCGAGCGAGGCTTCCCAGCTCAGCAACAAGGCCGGAAAGCTGTAGTAAATACAGGCCCAGATCAGCGTCTGCGCTATTGCCAGAAACAAAATTGACCGATCTTTCAAAAGGCTCCACCGTGTGGATCAGTGAATATTCCGATACGCATCGAATATGTCTGTTGCTATGATGCCACCCTAATCGCAGCAGCGATACACTCGTGAACGGCGCCCGATGGCAACGACTCCTGGCCGACTCGATACCGGCGAGGCTACCCGACCAATACTCGTCGATCACGGATTTGGCCGATACCGCAGACAGACCGATAGCAGCCTTATGACCACCGCTCAGCAGACCGCATTGCAGCGCATCAGCCGCCACATCATCGAGACCCGCTTCACGCCATCCAGCCAGAGCCTGGGCTACCTGCGCGATGCGTTTATCGACATCTATGGCTGCATGCTGAGCGGCGCGCAGCAGCCGGTAGCGCTGAAAACCCGCCAGGCGCTCGCGGCCGGCGGCCAGATACACCCGCAGGCAAGCGCCATCGTCTACGGCAGCGACTGCCGCGCGACCCCCGCCGCCGCCGCGCTGGCGAACGCGGTCGCCGGCCACGCGCTCGAGTTCGACGACTGGGAAATCCCGGGTAACACGCACGTCAGCGTGGTGCTGGTACCGGCGATTCTGGCCGCCAGCAGCGGCGCTCGATTGTCCGGCGAATCCGCGCTCGCGGCCTATCTCGCGGGTTATGAAACCATCGCGCGCATCGGCGAGGCGATCAACCTCGAGCACTACGACCTGGGCTGGCACGCAACCGCCACGATAGGCGCCATCGGCGCCGCCGCAGCGGTCGCCAGGCTGTTTGCACTCGACCCCGACAGGACCGCGAACGCGCTGGCGCTGGCGACCAGCCGAGCGCTCGGCTACAACGCCCAGTTCGGCTCCGAGGCCAAGCCGGTTCAGGTGGGCTTCGCGGTCGATGGCGGCGTGAGCGCAGCCTTTCTCGCCGCCGCCGGCGTTACCGGCCAGGCGCACATGCTCGAGCACGCGGGCGGCATGGCGGCGATGATGAGCCACGCCAACGTCGAGCGCGTCGCCCGCGCCATGGACAGGATGGGGCAAGCCTCGGCCATCGACGAATATCACATCGTGTTCAAGCCCTGGCCCTGCTGTGGCTATACCCACCGCATCATGACCGGCATGCTGGAGTTGCGCGAACGCGGCATCGATCCCGCTGCGATCGAGCAAATCGAATTGCATTTACCCGACATGCACGCCGGCATTCTTCCATTCGCGCACCCACGCGACCGCAGCGAGGCGCTGTTCAGCCTGCCTTTCTGCGCCGCCATGGCGTTGCTGACGGGCAACCTGACCATCGCCGATATCGCCGCTGCTGCCTGGCAACGCGACGACGTGAGATCGTTGATCGACAAGACCGTGGTGCGACCATTCAAGGTCGCACGGCCGGAGCTCAATTACGATCCCGAGCAGCCCGACCGGGTCGTGCTCAGCTGCCGCGACGGCCGCCACAGCAGCGACATAGCCTATCCGCTTGGCTCACCGCAGCGGCCGATTTCAGCCGCACAGCTGCGGCAAAAATTCCGCTTGAATGCCGGCCTCGACGAAGCCGGCTGCGAACGGGTGTGGGAGCGACTGATCGGCTGGCAACAGGCAGAGGATATCCACCGCCTGTTTGTCGCCTCGCCCGCGGCCTTACTTGACTGAAATGTTTTCGTTGAGTACGCGCACCTCGCGCTGCGGGAAGGGAATTTCGTAGCCGTGCTGCTGCAGGGCTTCGAGGATCATCAGTAACAGGCCGCTGCCGACGCGGTTCTTGCCGTCGTCGATGCCTTCCATCCAGAACTCGACGAACATGTTGACGCCCGAGTCACCGAAGCTGTCGATCTCGTAATCCGGGCGCTCCTCGAAGGAAACCTCCTCTCAGCTCAGAACCTGCGGGTGACTGGCCACCACCTGCTTGATTATATCGACCAGCTTGCGGATATCGGAATGCCAGGCTCCCCAGCTTGCCGCAGAGCTGGCGCAGCGGATGCCGCGCATCGTCACCGCTGCGCGGCTCGAAAATTGGCAGGAAATGGCGAATTCGGCGCGCCAGGAAAAATGCAACCAGGTAAACGGATGATCACGAATAACAACTGACTATAGGTTTCCCCCTGTGACAGCGTTTCTCCCACCCCGTCGGTAACCTGTTGCAGCAGTTGATTGATCTTTTCAACGGTCATATTAATTTCCAGCGAAACTCTTCGGGTTCAGCAGTTGGATCTTTGCCGCTTCGGAGTACTCGGGCGCGCCGCGCGAGTATATCATCCGTCGCCAGGTTGTTTCGTATAATCCGAACCGCATGCACGCAGCATTTGATATATTGCATTGCCGACGTCTACCCAGGAGTTCAACAGTGGCGCATAAAGACAAGCTCGACGCGCGCCTCAGCCGCGTCTATGCCAATCCCGATGACAAGCAGAAGCTGTTTGACGAATGGGCGTCAACCTATGACCACGACCTGGTCAACGAACTGGGGTACGTCGCCGACGCCGAGGCCTGCCGTCGCCTCATCGCGCTGGTGCCGGACCGCGCGGCGCGCATACTCGACGCCGGCTGCGGCACCGGCCTGGTGGGCCGGCGCCTGCAACAGGCCGGCTATGACGACATTCACGGCAGCGATTACGCGCCGAAGATGCTGCAGCAGGCACGCGCCAGCGGCGCCTACCGCTCGCTGGCGCAGCACGACCTGACGCTGCCGGTGCAAACCGACCAGCTATACGACGCCGCGATCTCGGTCGGCGTGTTTGCTTTCAGCGTGCCCTCGGCCGAACACCTGGTCAACATCACCGTCGGCCTCAAACCCGGGAGCTACGCGCTGGTGACGGTGAATGGCAAGGCGTGGCGTGACGTCGACTGGCCGGCAAAGCTGCAGGGATTCGATCAGCGCCATGCAGATGCCCGATTGGTCGAGATACAGACCATCGACTACCTGACCGCCGAGGGCATCGATGGCCGCCTGCTCATACTGCAACGCAGCGCGTAAGCGCGCTCGCAACCCGGGATCGCGGCTAACCGATGGTGCAGCGGTTTCCGCATCTACCAAATACTTTTGAGGATATTGATTCTGGCGTCTATACTTCAGACAATCTTGACCAACAGAGTGTGTCGATGCCTAATTTATCAAAGCCTTTCAAGCCCACGCTTTCCCTGCTTGTTTTAGCAGGTCTCGCGACGCTGTGCCTGAATGCCACGGCCCAGCAGGTTTATGAATCCACCGATGAACAGGGCAACGTCACCTTCAGCGATACCCCCACTCCCGGAAGCCGGGCGGTAACCATCGAGGCGCCCAATGTGGGCGATGCGGTCAAGGTTCCGCCACCCTCACAGGACACGGACACGCAGGAGGTGCCCAAACCCAAGGCCCCGGCTGCAAGTGGAGAAGTACCACCCGAACTCAGCACCACCGATAACGATGCCGTCGATGTAGAAGGCGATGACTGGGTTTACCGAAACAGGCTCTATAACGCGAACCGCTACACTCATGACCACCGGCGCCACCGCACCTGGTACCCGCACAGGGAACCGCGCGGCGGTCGTTAGCAACATCTTCAGCGCCTGAATCGTGCGCCGTGTCGAATCCGCGGCACAACCTCCCAGTAGATCGCCCTGGAAAGTTTTCCCGGGTAGCCCGCATACCTAGACGATTTCCTACTGTGGGTTAGCATTAGACGATCGACCCGGGTGGATCAATCGTCAGTCCGCGCCAGGTCCGGGATAGGGAACGAAAATGGTTGCATAGCCGTCCGGGCATTCGAGCGTCGGCCCAGTGTCGCAGGGTTCGTCGTAACCGATCCACAGCTCGCCGTCCTGCAGATCCCAGGTCGCAGTATAGCTGCCGGTGGCGCTGAATAGCGGGTGCCGGACGCTGGCCGCCAGGTCGATGACCACGATCTGCCGCGAATGCGCCCCGACATTGCAACTGATCACCAGCAAACCTGTGGGACTGGAGTCCGGTTTGACCAGGTTGATGCTGGCATAGTCGTCGCTGCGTTCACCTTCGCGCGCATCGCTGAGATCGCAATCGACGTCGTAGATACCGTGCAACTGTTCGCCACGGTAAATCGACAGGCGACTTTCATCGCCACCTGAGGACACCACGTGCCAGGACCATTCGGCGTCGGGTTGATGATTAGCGCTAGCCGGGATGCTGCAGCATAACAACAACAGGAACAGTGGAATTTTCAACCTTTTACTCTCAAAGGGTATGCTTCAGATATCGCGCTTGCGCGAAACCACGAAAGTTTCATCATTGAACCAGATGCCGTTGTGCCGGTGCAATACCTCGGCAGTGGCGTCGAGGTACTCGCCAGTAGAGATCACCGGGTCGAGGCGCTCGTCTTCGATCTGGCCGACGTAAATCGCCGCGTTCCAGGCGGCGAACAGCGTCGACGTGCCGATCGCCTCGCTGATTTCGGTCGGTAGCGTGTGCATGTGGTAGCGAATGATGGACTTGGCGTCGGAGCCGGCGTTGAAGTTGTAGTACTGTGCGCTGTGTCCGAGGTACTCCTTGAGCGTCTTGATCAGCTCGTGCCGATCCACCTGGAAAGGATCCTCGTCCGGCCAGATCTTGCGCACCAGCTCGAGCCCCGGATCGTTGCCACAGGATTGCGCGGTCAGCAACCGCCCCCCGGGCCGCAGGCTCTTGGTTAACGGCGCCAGCACGTGCTTGACCTTGAATTCGGCGCTCATGCGCGCGCGCCAGGGCTGCGAGGCCAGCACCAGGTCGTAGTCGCCACCGGCCGCCTGCCCGCGCCTCGGAATCACGTCGTCGAGCAAAAAGCGATGATCTTCGCGAAACATCACCAGCACCGAGGGGCGTACGTACATCGGGTTACCCGATTTCTCATTGGCCTTGACCTGCCAGCCGTCGACCAACTCCTTGTCGAGCCCGCGCAACTGCTCGCCGTACTCGTGCGCCGAATCGCCCTGCAGCGGCACTTCGAGCCAGTTCAACGCCGCCGCCTTGGCGACGTCGTTGGGCATCAGCCACGGCGCCTCGGCGTAGTATAGGTTGGTCACGATAATCACGCTCGCCGGATGCTCGATAAACCGGTCCGGCAGTTTTTCCAGCGTCAGGCGCACGTCTTCGAGGCTGACCTCCTTGCCGACGATAAAGAACGGGATGGTCGGAAAGCGGCGGTGCATGGCGCGCATCACGTGGCTCAAAACCGTGCTGTCGCCGACACCGGCATCGAACAGGCGTAGCGCCGGCGGCGATGGCCGCAGATGGGCGAGTTCCTGCGTGGCGCGCTGCGCGACCTTCCATTTTTCGTTGCAGGTGTTGACGAAGGCAAGATACTTCTGGCGGTTATCGTAAAATCGGAAAGGCCGGTCGTCGGTGACGTGTTTCATCTTGTGCTCCTCGTTAACCGCGTTGTGAACGCGCTGCTGCGACGTTATTTGATCTGGCTTATCGGGCAACAGCTGCTGCCGGGTGATGTAATCCTGCACGCGTTGCGCCGTTTCCAGCGTTACGCTCTTGCCGGCGCGCAGCCGGCTGCACAGCTTGCCGTCGTTTACCGCCTGGCGCCCAAAAGTGGACTCGGCGATGCCGACAGCGCGGCAATAGCTCTCGACCTGCTGTAACAGTTGCTGGTTGGCGCTATTCATGGGCTGCCCGTAATCCGGATATGGGTTACTACCCTAACCCCGGAAAATCGATTTGACAAGTTTCAGGCCCAACAATTTTCGTGGAGATTTTTTATGCCGATATTGTGGGCAAATTCCCACAAAGGCAGATTTCAGGCGATAACCCGCTTCATGCGATCGTAATTCTCGTCGGTGAATGGACAGGCAACGCCGCTGTCCCAATCGAACAGCGAGCGCTCGATCGTGGTGAGTTTCGCGAGGTAGACGTGGATGCCGCAGCTCGGCGCGTGATCGGCCGCCTCCACCGAATGGATGCCATCCGGCTTCAGCGCGATCACCTCGCCCGGGCCGACGCGCCTGCTGCTCTTGTGCACCAGCCGCCCCGCTTCGCGCAGGTAGAAATGATTGTCTTCGGCACCTTCGTAGACGCCGATGGTAGCCGTGGTCTGGTGGTCGTGCGGCGGCACGTGCAGGCCGGGCACGAAGCGCACGAACCAGATCGAAACCGTGTCATCCTCGAACAGTACTTCGTCGTCGTTTTCGAATTCCGGCATCGCCGCCCTGATCGACGCCGGATCGCGGAACGCGCCGGTCATCAATTCACGCACGCGTTTTACCGGCTCATCTTCGATCGCGGCAGCACGCAGCTGCTGCACGAAAGCATTCAGTTCGAATTCCGCCATCTTGCTTCTCCTCGAGGTCTAGTCCAGTAAATTTTCTTCGTAGGGGAAGTCGGTCAACAACTCGTAACCGTCGTCGGTGATCAACACCTGCTGCTCGAGCTTGACGCCGTCGCGTTCGCCCAGCGGCCCCATGTAACTCTCGATGCACACCACCATCCCCGCCTGCAGTTCGCAGTCGTAGTGATTTTTCCCGCGAAACAACGGCCTGACCTGCGGATATTCGTCGCACATGCCGACCGCGTGCATGATACAGGGGTAGGCGTTGTCCCGACACTCTTCGGGCACCGGGTAAGCCTGGCGCTGCATCTCCAGCAGGGTCATCCCCGGGCGCACCAGTTTCAGGTTGTGTTCGATCTCGTCCACCGCCATGCGGTAAATCTGTTTCTGCCGCCGCGTCGGCCGCTCCGGGCCGCAGTGAAAGGTACGTGACAGATCGACGAAGTAGCCGAACGGGCCCACCATGTCGGTATCGAAGCCCACCAGGTCGCCGGACTCGATGCGACGCGCGCTGGCTTCCTGCAACCACGGATTGATGCGCGGCCCCGAGGACAGCATGCGCCCCTCGTGCCAGTCGCCGTCATTGGCGATATTGGTGTAATTCAGCAGCCCCCACAGTTGCAATTCGCTGATGCCCGGGCGCAGCGCGCGCCGCATCATGCCGGCGCCGTGCTGACCGACCGCGACCGCCCAGCGCATGCAGGCGATCTCGTCCGCGGACTTGATCACGCGCGCCTGTTCGGCGATGCGCACGCCGTCGATGACTTCGACGCCGCGCGCCTCCAGCGCCTGGGTGACCGAGGGATTGACGTATTCGATGGCAACGCGACGCTTTCTGCTGCCAATCTCATCGAGGTAGGCCACCACATCGTCAGCCAGGTCGCGCGCGGCAACGTCTATGTTGGTTCCGCCTTCGAAGAAGGCATGCGGCCGTCCGGGTCTGAATTCGTCGATCTGCGGCACGTCGTAGTAACAGCCATAGGCTACGGTCGGACCCTCCCGTGGCAGGAACAGGTAAACCGTGGGGATGTGCGACTGGAACAGCAGGTAACTGCGATAATCGACCGCGTACCGCAGGCTGATCGGACTGAGCAGGATACAAAAATCGGCATCGTGCAGACGCAGCTGTTCGCGCAGGCGTTCGCGGCGATAGTGGTACATGCGCTCGACGTCGATTTGCGGCTTTTGCTGCGACCGTGACAGGTCGCTCCAGTCATCCTCGAACACCAGGTTGTCGATGGATGCGCTCATCGATGGTTAGTCGTAGAAGCTGCGAATCGCATCGATTGACCGCTCGATGCCGTCGTCATCGATATCGAGATGGATCACCATGCGAATTCGCGGAGATTGCTCGCCGATATCGATCTGCCGGGCTTCCAGGTGCCGACGCAGCGGCTCGATTTGCTCGAGCGGTGGCTCGATGAATACCATGTTGGTGCACTGGCGCACCTGTAGTTCTTCGATATGAGCAATGCCCTCGGCCAACTGCCGCGCGCGCCGGTGATCCTCGGCAAGCCGCTCGATGTTGTGCTCCAGGGCATACAGCCCGCAGGCGGCGATCACGCCGGCCTGGCGCATGCCTCCACCCAGTTGCTTGCGCAGTCGTCGCGCCCGGGCAATGAAATCCACGTCGCCACAGAGCATCGCGCCAACCGGTGCGCCCAGGCCCTTGGATAAACACATCATCACGCTGTCGAACGGAGCGACGATCTCGGCTGCCGGGCGCTGCAGAGCAACGGCCGCGTTCATCAGGCGCGCACCGTCGAGATGGACCTTTAGCCCGAGTGCTCGCACCGCTTCGGCCAGCTGACGGTGATGCCCGGGGTCCTGCACTTCTCCGTGCACGGTATTTTCCAGCGCCAGCGTGCGCGTGATCGGCAGATGTGGGTCGTCTTCCTTGATCGCAGCCAGCACCTGCTGCAGCGCCAGCCCGCCGCTGGCGTCGGTGGCCAGCGGGTGCATCACGATGCCGCCCAGCGCGGATACTCCGCCGGCCTCGGAGCTGAAGATGTGATAGCGCTCGCCGAGCAGAATCTCTTCGCCGCGGGCATTGTGCACGAGCATCGCCGCAAGGTTGGCCTGGGTGGCGCTGGACAGGTAAAGACCTGCCGGCTTGCCCAGTAAAGCCGCGGCAGTCTGCTCGAGCCGATTCACGGTCTCGTCTTCGCCGTAGACATCGTCGCCGAGGCGCGCAGCGGCGATCGCCTGGTACATGCCTGCCGAAGGTCTGGTTACGGTGTCACTGCGCAGGTCAACTATTGCTGCTTCACTCATCGATATCTATCCGCAAAATCAGCTAATAGTAGGACGAATCGGAATCCAAGGGAACGGCTTTACCGCGACTTTACCACCTCGCTTGAAGTAATATCCGCGCATGAGCCCACCCGCACCCGCCAACCGACGCAACCTGATCGCCGCCTGCGCCGCGATCACCGTGTTCGGCTTTGCCTTCGGCATGACTTACCCGTTGCTGTCGCTGATTCTCGAGTCGCGCGGCGTCACCAGCGACATGATCGGTATCAACTCGGCCATGCTGCCGATCGGCATCCTGCTGTTTTCACCGGTGATTCCGGCGCTCGCGGCGCGTTTCGGCGCGCGCAACGTGGCCATCATTGCGGCGCTGGCCACGGCCACGGCGATCCTGTCCTACAAGGTTTTCGACACGCTCAGCGCGTGGTTCATGATCCGCCTGCTGCAGGGCATGACGATCGCGACGCTGTTCGTATTGAGCGAGGCCTGGATCGTCGGCTCGGCGGGAGATCACAACCGCGGCAAGATCATCGCCATCTATGCCAGCGTATTGTCGGCCAGTTTTGGCGCCGGCCCGTTGTTGATCAGTTTCATCGGCATCGAGGGCTGGACGCCCTTCGTTCTCGGTGCGTTGGTGGTAACCGTCGGCATCATCCCCTTCATGTTCATTCGCGAAGACGCCCGCAGCGATCCCGAGGAAACCCAGCCTTCCAGCATCATGAGCTTCGCGCGCAAGGCGCCCATGCTGCTAGCCGCGGTCGGCGCGTTTGCCATTTTCGATGCCGCGACGCTGTCGCTGTTCCCGGTATACGGTGTGAAAAACGGACTCGACATCGCCACCGCGGCGAACATTCTCACGGCGATGATACTCGGCAACGTGCTGCTGCAGTTTCCGATCGGCTGGTTGTGCGACCGCTTCGCGCCGCGGCTGGTGATGGCCGGCTGCGCGCTGATCACCGCGCTGACCCTGCTGTTGCTGCCGACGCTGCTACAATCCGCATGGAAATGGCCGCTGCTGGTATTGATGGGCACCACCGGCTACGGAGTCTATACCGTATCGCTGGTGGCGCTCGGCAGCCGCTTCAGCGGCCACGAACTGATCAATGGTTCCGCCTCTTTCGGCATCATCTGGGGATTCGGCGCCCTGCTCGGTTCGATCAGCGGCGGGCTGACCATGCTGGCCTCGGCTTCGCATGGATTGCCGATTGGCCTCGCGCTGATATACCTGGTGCTGGCCGGCGGCATCACCTGGCGACAGATGTCGGCCCAGCGCCGCCTGGGTTGATTGCGCAAGGACACAAAATTAATGTGAACCCGATTTAGTTAACTGTCACCCGAAACCTGTTTTGGCGCGAGCTGTTTCGTAATACTGCAGGCATTCCGTTTCGCGCCCGCGCACCACGCGCCTGCCCTGCAGCTTGCCATGCGTCTCGGTAACCACGGTGTTCTGTCCTTCGCGGTGATGGTCATCATAGAAGTAAATCACCACCCAGTCTGTGATGCGCCCGAGTTGGTGGGCACGCGCCGTATTCGAGTAGAGCGCGGTGAAGTGCCAGCGATCACGAGTCGTATGTAAAATCGGTAACCAGGCCTTGTTTTCAGGATTGAAACGTTTCGGCGTGATCCGCGGCAGCTTGTCAGCCGCGGCCTTTTCCCGGTACTCGTCATCCACGCGCAGAATCAATTCTATCGGCGGAGCGTCGCTGGTTTGAGCGGCGGGCCTGAACTGCCGGCGCTGCTCGTCGAGGTGTTTTTGCAGCCAGGCCTCGATCGCTTCGCGGCGCTTGTTGCCGAGGCCTTCTACCTTGTGCAACTGACCATCGCGCACCGCGTTTTCCAGGGCTTCGAGACTATCGACATGCAGCTGGTCATGAATGCGCTCGGCCAGCACTCTACCGACAGTCGGAATCGAGCGGAAAAGCGCGACGGGATCGGCAGCGCCCCTGAGATTTTCCAGGCGCGACATGCGTCCGGTGGCGACATATTCGTAAATCGAGCGCGCGATGCCTTCGCCAATGCCCGGCAGCGCTATCAGGCCCTCGATACCGTTCGCCTGCATCAGCTCCGCCACGTTTCTACCCAGGTTATCGAGGGTATCAGCGGCGTGCAGGTAGGCGTTGACGCGAAACGGGTTGGCCTGTTGCGCTCTCAACAGCTGCGCGATTTCACGCAGTTTCGTGGCTACCTCGTGGTTGAAAGCCTGCATTCGTACATCCTGTCGACTTTGCCAATAGCTGGACCGGTAAACACCCCATTCTCGCCACAATCCAGTTCATCAGGGCCCCGATTTTTTTGGCAAAAATCAGGGCCGTTATTCCCCAAAACCAGCACTGAAGCGTGCTTGCAGCGGGTCGGAGAACGCTAAGCTTCCAACCCTCAACCAGGGATTTTTCAGGATACCGGATCCTTTACATCCTTAGTTTCTATAACGCGACTTTAGTTTTTCACTGCGACTTTACTTTTTCGCCGGCGCCTTTTTAACCGCCGCTTTTTTAGGGGCAGCCTTTTTTACCGCGACCGCTTTCTTAGCCGGCGCCGCCTTTTTAATCGGTGCTGCCTTCTTGGCCGGTGCCGCCTTCTTAGCCGGTGCTGCCTTCTTGGCCGGTGCCGCCTTCTTGGCCGGTGCCGCCTTCTTGGCCGGTGCTGCCTTCTTGGCCGGTGCCGCCTTCTTGGCCGGTGCCGCCTTCTTGGCCGGTGCCGCCTTCTTGGCCGGTGTCGCCTTCTTGGCCGGTGCCGCCTTCTTGGCCGGTGCTGCCTTTTTGACTGCCGCCTTCTTGGTCACTGCGGCCTTCTTCTTTACAGCCATCTTTTTCTTCGCGGGTGCTTTTTTCTTGGCACCTGATTGCTTTTTAGTTGCTGACGCACTTGCTTTTGTCATTTTCATTGCAGAGTCCTGTAATTGGTTAAATCTGGCGGCAATACCCCGCATCATTTCCTGGGCAGCATCTTCCACCTCACCTATCAGTTTATGGAAGGTCTCGGCCACATGCGTTTCGGCGATCGATTCCATTACCGATTCGCCTGCATCGGCGGCGGTTTCGGTGATCTTTTTTGCAGCACTACGAGTCGCTTCCGCTGCTTTCATACTGGCGGTTTTAGCCCTTTCGGATACGACATCGAAGCTCTCCTGCATTTCCCGCAGAACAACTTCTCTCGCTTTGTCGATCTCATCGGTTATCGTCGAAGCGCTAGAGCTGACACTGCTGGTCACTTTGCTGGCGCTCGACGCGCCGGCTGCTGATTTTTTGACTTTACTGGCCATTCTCTGATCTCCAGTGGCTGGGAAATATCAACGCGAAGTATGATGCAAAGCCCTACCGTCAACAAGCGTATTTCGAGGAATGCAGACTTTATGAAAACCCCCAATTTATGGCGACAGTTTTCCTGTTTCCGGAAAATCTCAAGACAGGCTGGCGGTCCCATAACTCAGCCCTCGACGATGGAGAGTTCGCGATCGTAGGCCTGCTGCGCGAATTTCTTCGCCGGCTGGTACTCGGGGCTGTCGTAACAGGCGAGCGCCTGCTCGTAACTGTCGAAGCGCACGATCAACTGGCGCTTATACTGCGGCCCCTCGCGCGTTTCGACACGCCCCTTGCCGGCGATTACCTCGGCGCCAAACTGCGCGGCGATCTGCGGCCATAGCTTGCTGTATTCCTGCAGCGCGTCGGTGTCCCTGATTTCCGCACCCCTGACGATCCAGTAACCTGCCATATTGCTTTCTCCCGATTAATAACGAATGATTTGGCGAACTCCGGTTTACTCCGGCATATCGCCCTCGACGATGATGCGATGCATGACGCGGCGATAGCCGTGATAGTCATTCAACGCGTAATGCTGGGTGCAGCGATTATCCCACATCGCCAACGTGTCGGCCTGCCAGCGCAGGCGAAAACTGTACTCCGGGCGCGTCACCCGTTGAAACAGGAATTCGAGTAACGGCAGGCTTTCTGCGCGCGTCATGCCTTCGAAGCGGAGGGTGTGGATGCCGTTGACATAAACTGCTCGACGCCCGGTTTCGTCGTGGCGGCGAATCACCGGGTGGATCGCGAACTGGTTGCTATGCGCGCTGTTGCGGCTCTTCACCGCCTGGTAGATGCCCTCGTCGCGCGGCACCACGCTAGCCGAATTGATCGCGCGCAGCGGCGCCAGCGCGGCCTTCAAACCATCCGACAATTCGTCGTACAGGCTGTACATGTCCGCGAACAGCGTGTCGCCGCCGCGCGGCGGCACCTGGCGCGCGTACAGCAGGGTGATCTTCGGCGGCCGTTCGGTATACGCAGAATCCGAGTGCCAGAAGCTGCCGAAACTCTCGGTTTCGGTTTCGGTCTTGATGATCTCGGTGATGTAGGGAAAGCCGTCCATGCCCGCGGCGAACATATAATCCTTGAGCGGGCCGAAGCCCGCGGCGAAATCGTTGTATTGCTGCGGGCTCAACTGCTGGTCACGGAAAAACAGCACCTGGTGCTCGAGAAAAGCCTGGTTGAGCCGCGCCCGGGTTTCGCCGTCGAGGCGGCGCGACAGGTCGAGACCGCGGACTTCGGCACCGATGACGCTGGACTGGGGGATGACTTCCATGCTGCTGCGACTAATTACACACGCAAATCGAGACGAATCATCGTATCATTCCGCCGGGAGACTGTCACTGGAGCAACTGGTCGTAGGCGATGTCTGGCGTAGCAAACAAAATTCCACAACGTAGCGACGTGGTGATCGTCGGTTCCGGCATCGCCGGTATCAGCGCGGCCTGGTTTTTGCAGCAGGCAGGCATCGAGGCAACCGTCTGTGAAAAGGGGAAAATCGCCGGCGAACAATCGAGCAGAAACTGGGGCTGGATTCGCCAGCAGGGCCGCGACCGAGCCGAGTTACCGATCGTCATGGAGAGCATGCGCCTGTGGCAGCAGATCGCCGATCAGCTGGACACGGACATCGGTTACCGCCGCGAGGGTAGTCTCTACCTGTGTGAAAACGACGCCGAAATGGCAAACCACGATCGCTTCATGGCGTTTGCACCCGACTATGGCCTCGGCACGAGGCGGCTCAACCGCAGGCAGCTCGAGGCGCTGATGCCCGGCTGCCCGGCACGCTGGCAAAGCGCGTTGCACACCCCCGACGACGGCCGCGCGGAACCTTCGCTGGCGGTGCCGGCGATGGCTAATACTCTGGCCCAACGCGGCGTGCGCATAATCGAAAACTGCGCCGTCGAGAAGATATTGGTGCGGGACGGGCGCGTCAGCGGTGTGCGCACCGAACACGGCGAAATCGGCGCTAACGCGGTGCTTTGCGCCGGCGGCGCCTGGTCAACTTTCCTGTTACGGGGTTGCGGCATTCGGCTGCCACAACTCACCGTCAAGGCCAGCGTCGCGCGCACCGCGCCCGCGCCCCTGCTGTTCAACGGCAACGCCTCGGGCAGCAAGGTGTCGTTTCGGCGGCGCCTGGATGGCGGCTATAGCGTTGCGTCTTCGGATTACCTGGAAATCTTTCCGTCGCGCGCGCACCTCGCCTTTCTGCCGGATTTCCTGCCACTGATGAAAACTTCATGGCGCAAGTTCCGTTTTCGGATTCCCGAATTGACGCTGGACGACAACTTTACCCGGCAACGCGTGCTGAACCCGATTCCGAGCGCCAAAACCGTGGCGCGAATTCATTCCCGGCTGATCGATCGCGTGCCCGCCTTCGCCGGCATCGAGCTGGCCGAGGCCTGGTCGGGCATGATCGACGCGCTACCCGACGTGGTGCCGGTGCTGGACCAGGCCGATGCGCCCGCGGGCCTGTGGATTGCAACCGGATTCAGCGGCCACGGCTTCGGTATCGGCCCCGCCGCCGGCAAGATCATGGCGGCGCTGATCCAGGGCCAGCGCGTCGAGCACGATTTAGCGCGCTTCCGCCTGGCGCGCTTCAGCGACGGCAGCAAGCTGGAACTGGGGCCGGCCATATGAGGAGAATTCATTGATTCGGTCAGGTCCGATTGCCGCGGCGTGCCCTCGCCGCTCTGCTGGCGGCCGGGCCGCAACGGGTTCCGGACGGGAAGAGCGCGCATGAAACTCGCGTACAAGGCAGTATTGTACTCGGCGCTGATCTATCCCGGCGGCGGTCACTTTCTGCTCAAACGCCACGCGATGGGCGTGGTCTACGCCTCTATCGCGAGCGCCTGCCTGTGCGCCCTGCTGGTGCGCGCGATAGAAGTCGCGCAATCCATCAGCAACCGCATTCTGAGCGGCGAGATCCCGCTCGATATCGGCCAGATCAGGTCAGAGATATCGCTACAGGCCCTCGGCGATGGCTCACTCACGGTGACAATCGCCACCTGGTTGCTGGTCGGCTGCTGGATAGTCGCCGGTGCGGACGCCTTTCGTCTCGGCCGCCAGTGCGATCTGGCCGCGAGCGACCAGAACAGCACGGAGCAAAGTTGAACAAATCCCTCATCAAGTGGTTGATCGCGGCGCTGGCCTGGCTGGTCTTATCGACTGCCATGGCACAAAGCGATACGGCGGCCACTGACGCACAGCAGGCGACCTCGGCGCCAGCCGATTCCGCGCAGGCCCAGACGATCCGCAGGCTGCTCACCATCAAGCAGGCGCTGGAAGACAAGCGCGAACGCGTGCGCGCATTGCTGGAGCAACTCGACACCGCCGATCAAATCGATCAGCAAAGGATTCACGCACAGATCGCCGAACTGCGCGAGACGATCGACACGCTGACGCAATCCTTCGAAAACATTGCCGTCGGCGGTGCCAGCCTGCGCAGCCTGGAAACCCAACCGGAACAGAAACTGAGCTGGCATGACGAGCTGATGCAGGTTGCCCGGCCGTTGTTGAACAGCCTCAAGCAAGCCACCGAGAAGCCACGCCGCATCGAGGAACTGCGGCGTGAAATCGACCTCTATCGACAGCAGTACGATGTGACCCGCAAGGCCATCGCATCGCTGGACCGGTTCGAGCAACAGGAAGTACCGTCCGCGGTAGCGCAGGGTTTGGCCGAGATTGCCGCCAGCTGGCGCGAACGCGCCCGCGATATCGAGCGTAACCTGGCGCTTGCGCGCGATGATTTGCAGGCGCTCGAGGCGCAGAAAATCGACATAATGGGAACGCTGCTCGGCATCGGCCGCGAGTTTTTCCTCGGCCGGGGGCTGACCTTGCTGATCGCGCTGGTGACCGGCATAGGCCTGTGGTTCGCGATGCGCCAGCTGCGCCGCCTGGCGGCAGGAAGACGGCAGCAGCGGGAGGAAGCCGAGCAGGCGGCGCGCGTGCGCCTGATGCTCTACGGCTATCACCTGCTCACCATCGTGCTGGTCGCCGTCGGCGTGCTGTCGGTGTTCTACGTGCGTGGCGATTTGCTGCTGCTGTCACTGTCCATAGTCGTGCTGGTGATGCTGGTACTCGGTGCCTGGCGCTACCTGCCGCGCTACGTGCAGGAGGGGCGCCTGCTGCTCAACGTCGGCGCCGCGCGCCAGGGCGAGCGCGTGATCTACGACGGCCTGCCGTTTCGCATCACCTCGCTCAATCTTTACAGCGAACTGCGCAACCCCGAACTGGAAGGCGTGATTCGCCTGCCGCTGCCGGCAATGGCGCAATTGATTTCGCGGCCACGTACCAGCGAAGCCTGGTTTCCCTCGCGCGTCGGCGACTACCTGCTGCTGGCCGACGGCAGCCTCGCGCAGGTGCTGCAACAGGGAATCGAGTGGGTTCAACTCAAGGTCATGGGCAGCATCGTGCAGGTGCGCAGCGGCGATTTCGTGCAACAGAATGTGCGCAATATTTCGCTCGAGGGCTTTGGCGTCGCGGTGACTTTCGGCATCGACTACCAGCACCAGTCGATTGCGCTGGAACAGGTACCGCAATGCTTACGCGATGGTCTTCACAGCGCCCTTGCCAGCAGCGCCTTCGGCGCCGACCTGAAAGACTTGATGGTAGAATTCAAGGCGGCCAATGCCAGTTCGCTGGATTACCTGATTTACGCCACCATGGGCGGTAACAGCGCGGCCGGCTATTTTGCGATCGGACGGCTGATCCAGCAAACCTGCGTCGATATCTGTAACCAGCAGGGCTGGGTCATTCCGTTCACCCAGGTCACCGTTCACCAGGCCGAAGCCGTGGCGACAGACGCCTGAATGCCAGCCAGTTCAAATTGATTTCCGGAGCCTTTTGATGCCGCAATCAGCACTACCCAGAATCCAGTCGCTGCGCGTGCGCGCGCTGCGCGTACCGATGAGTGAGCCCCATGCCACCGCCAGCGGCGTGATTACCGAGTCACCGCTGGTACTGACGGATATCGTCACCGACGGCGGCCTCGTCGGTCACAGCATGGTGTTTACCTACACGCCGATGGCGCTGGCACCGACCGCGCAGCTGATCCGCAATTTCGAACCACTGATCCAGGGTGAGGCGCTGGCGCCGGCCGCCATCGAACAGCAACTGGCGCAACGCTTTCGCCTGCTCGGGCCACAGGGCCTGGTCGGCATCGCGCTGGCGGCGATCGACATGGCCCTGTGGGATGCGCTGGCGCGCCTGCACGAGGTGCCGCTGCTGCGACTTCTGGGCGGTTCGGAACGGCCGCTACGCGCCTATGGCGCGGTCGGTTACGACGGCGTCGAAGGCAGTGCACGGATCGCCGAACGCTGGGCAAAACGCGGCTTCCGGGGGATCAAGGCGAAAATCGGCTATGCCACGGTACAGGATGACGTCGCCGTCATTCGTGCGATGCGCGCCGCCGCCGGCGACGACATGGCGATCATGGTCGACTACAACCAGAGCCTGACACCGACCGACGCCATCGAGCGCCTGCGTGTGCTCGACGATGAAGGTCTCGCCTGGGTCGAAGAACCGACGCTGGCGCACGATTATGCGGGGCACGCACAGATCGCGCGCGCCAGCAGGACCCCGATTCAATGCGGCGAAAACTGGTGGGGCACGCTCGACATGCAGCACGCCATCGCCGCCGGGGCCTCGGATTACCTGATGCCGGACGTGATGAAGATCGGCGGCGTCAGCGGCTGGCAACGCGCGGCGGCGCTGGCGCAGGTACACGGTCTGCGCGTGTCCAGCCACCTGTGGCCGGAAATCAGTGCGCAGCTGCTGTGCTGTACGCCAACGGCACACTGGCTCGAATACGCCGACTGGTGGAACCCGGTGCTGGCCGAACCGATTCGCATCGAGGACGGCATGGCGATCATCGATGGCGCGCTCGGCTGCGGTCAGGATTGGAACGAAGCAGCCGTGCAACAATACCTGGTCTGAGCACGTTGCCTGCAGCCCCGATACTGTGCCAATCTAACCAGCAACTCTACTAATTCCTGACTGAACCTGAGCACCCGGATAATGACAAATCTCGATCTCTGTTACACCCCCGCAACCGAACTGCAACGACTTTACCGCAGCGGCGAGTTATCGCCGCTGGACGTGGTGCGCAATTCGCTCGCGCGCATCGACGAGGTCAACCCTCAACTAAACTGCTTTTGTTTCACTTACCCCGAGGAAGCGCTGGCGGCCGCGCGGACGGCCGAGCAGCGTTTCGCCAGCGGCAACCCGCGGTCGCTGGAAGGCATCCCGATCGCGATCAAGGACTTTACGCCGACGCGCGGCAAGGTGACGACGCGCGGCTCGCGCCTGCTGGAAAACTGGGTGCCCGAGCGCAGCGCGGTCATCGTCGAGCGCCTCGAGGGCGCCGGCGCCATCATCGTCGGCAAGACCACGACGCCGGAGTTCGCCACCTCGGGCTTTACCGACTCGCCGCTGTGGGGCATCACCCGCAACCCGTGGAACCCGGCGCGCACGCCCGGTGGATCGTCCGGCGGCTCCGGCGCGGCGGTGGCCTCCGGCTGCGTGCCCATCGCCGAGGGCACGGACATGGGCGGCAGCGTGCGTATTCCGGCCGCGCTGTGCGGCGTAGTCGGCCTGAAGCCGTCGCTCGGGCGCATCCCGATGGACATCATCGATACCTGTTTCGACAACATCTCGCATTTCGGCCCGATCACGCGCAGCGTCAGCGACGCCGCGCTGTTCCTCGACATTACCCAGGGCGAGCATGCGTCCGACATCCAGTCGCTGCCGCGCTGCGCGCTCGATATCCCCGTCCCCGCCGACGTGCGCGGAATGAAATTCGCGCTCGACGTGACGCTCGGCTTCTGCGCCGTCGAGCCCGGCGTCGAAGCCAACCTGCGCACCACCGCCGAGGCGCTGCGCGAAGCCGGTGCCGAGGTCGAGGAAATCGATCTCGGCTGGGATCGCAACATCGTCGACCTGTGGAGCGGCACCTGGGGCATATTCATGGCCGCCGCCTACCGCCGTCTTACCGACGTGCCGCTGGCCGAAAACCGCGCGCGCATGAGCAAGGGCCTGGTCGACCTGATCGAGGCGGGTCTCAAGGTCGATGCGGTGACCGCGCGCGAGTGGGAATTCGAGCGCAGCGCCTACTGGCGCAAGCTCGGCGCAGTGCTGGAAACGCATCACGCGCTGCTGTGCCCGACCATGGCGATCACCGCGCCGCCGGTGGAAAAGCGCGACTGGGATTTCGGCGCTACCAACGCCGAGGGCATGATGGAATGCATGGATATGACCGCCCCGTTCAACTACACCGCGCAATGCCCTGCGCTATCGGTGCCGTCGGGTTTCGCCGACGGCCTGCCGACGGCGACGCAGATCGTCGCGCGCCGCTACGACGACGCGCTCGCGTTCAACATCGGCGCGGCCATCGAAAAAGAGATGCCATGGGCGCAGCTGCGCCCACCTGTTTGATCAGGGTTAGCGCTATTCACGAGATCCCGCGATCCGGCTCGATGCCGCAATGGCGGACTGATCAGGTCAACCGTTGATGCACTGCAGCGGATCCCAGCCGAAGATCGGTTCGAGGTAGGCGGCGCAGGCAAACAGGTCGAGCTCGCCGTGCGCCTTGCCGATCAGTTGCAGGCCAATGGGCAGCCCCGATTCGGTCTTGCCACAGGGCAAGGTGATTACCGGCAGCGTGGTGGTGGTGATCGCGCAGCAGATCGCGAGCCAACGATAATACTCGGAGTACTCCAGCCCGTCGGAGTAGCCCGGGTAGCGCTCTTCCACCGGGTAGGCCGGGATGATCGCCGCCGGACAGATCAGCAGGTCGTAATCCTGCATGAAGCTCGACGCGTTGGCGAACACCTGCCCGCGCGCGTCCAGCGAACGGCGAATTTCGTCGGCGTCGAGCTGCAGGCCACGCTCGATATTCCACACCACTTCGGGCTTGAAGATATGCCGCGCCTGTTCCAGCCCGGCGCCATACGATTGCGCGTAATCTAACGCGCGCGGCACGTCGAAAGCCGCATCCATCATGCTCAAATCCGGTTGGGTGAATTCGATACCGATGCCGTCGCCTTGCAGCAGCGCCAGCGCACGGCGGCAAACCTCGATCACTTCGCCCGAGGTCTGCGTCACGCCGAGGTCTTCACTGAACGCTACCCGCAGGGGCTTGCGCGGGCGCGCCGCGGCCTGGCGAAATTCGTCGAGGCGGTGCGGTTTCGACAGGCCGGCGCGTTCGCTGGGGCCGGCCAGCGCGTCGGCGAACAGCGCGAGGTCGGCGACGTTGCGCGCCATCGGCCCCGCCTGCGAGTAAACGTCGAACGGATTCAGACCCGGATCCGTGGTCACCAGACCAGGGGACGGGCGCAGGCTGGTCACGCCGCAAAAGCTCGCCGGCGTGCGCAGCGAACCGCCGAGGTCCGAGCCCTGCGCGAGCCAGGCGCTGCCGCTGGCGAGCGCGGCGGCGGCGCCGCCGGAGGAACCGCCGGCGCTGCGCGAGGTGTCGTGCGGGTTGAGCGTGGCGCCGAACACGTCGTTGAAGGTATTGCCACCGGTACCGAATTCGGGCGTGTTGGACTTGGCGTAGACCACGCCGCCGTTGGCTTCCAGGCGCTCGACCATCAGGCTGGATTTATCCGGCACATGGTTTTCGAAGAGCCTCGACCCGTGCGTTGTTCTGACGCCGGCGACGTCGGTCAGATCCTTGATCGCGACCGGGATGCCGCCGAGCACAGATCCGTTGAAATCCTGGGTGCGCACGCGTTCGCGGGCGCGCTCGAAGCACAAGGTTGGCAGCGCATTGATCTGCGGTTCGACTTTGTCGATCCGTGCCTCGAGCGCATCGAGGGTGTCACCGACGCTGATCTCCCCGGACTTCAGCAACTCGCGGATCTCGCAGGCGCTTTTCGCGATCAGTTCATCCATAGCGTTCCCTCAAGATGTTTTTCTGTACCTTGCCCATCGCGTTGCGCGGCAGTTCGTCGAGCACGAATACCTTGCGCGGCAACTTGAAGCGCGCCAGCGTCGGCTCCAGCGCACGAATCAATTCTTCGGGGTCGAGTTCGGCGCCGGCGAGCGGCACCACCGCGGCGGCGACCGCCTCGCCGAGGTCGGCATGGGCGACGCCGAACACGGCCGATTCGAGCACTCCGTTGAGCGCGTCGATCTCGGTCTCGATCTGCTTCGGGTAGATGTTGTAGCCCCCCGATATGATCAAGTCCTTTTCTCTACCGACGATATAAACGTAACCATCCGCGTCGATCCTGCCGAGGTCGCCGCTGATAAAAAAACCGTTGGCGCGTAATTCAAGCGCGGTCTTCTCGGGCTTGCGCCAGTAGCCGAGAAACACGTTGGGTCCGCGCACCTCGATCATGCCGGTCTCCCCTGCCGGCAACCCGGCGCCGGTTTCGGGATCGGTGATCCTGATCTCCACCCCCGGCAACGGGAAGCCGACGCTGCCGATGCGTCGCTCGCCGCGATAAGGGTTCGACGTGTTCATGTTGGTTTCGGTCATGCCGTAGCGTTCGAGAATGCGCTGCCCGGTGCGTTGTTCGAACTGTACGTGGGTTTCCGGCAACATCGGCGCGCTGCCGGAGATGAACAGGCGCATGTGCGCCACCAGTTCGCGATCGAAGCGTTCGTCGGCGAGCAGGCGCGTGTAAAAAGTCGGCACGCCCATCATGCTGGTGGCGCGCGGCAGCTGTGCGAGCACCTGATCGACGTCGAAACGCGCGAGGAAGATCATCGAGCCACCGACGATGAGCATGATGTTGGTGGCCACGAACAGGCCGTGGGTGTGAAAGATCGGCAACGCGTGCAGCAGCACGTCGTCGGCGCTGAACTGCCAGTAATCGACCAGCGTCATTGCGTTCGACAGCAGGTTGTCGTGGCTCAGCATCGCGCCCTTGGACAGCCCGGTGGTGCCAGAAGTATAGAGAATGGCGGCGAGATCCTGCGCGCCGCGCGCAGCGTTATCGAATTCCGCGGCCAATGTTTCGGCGGCGCGTGGGAGGCTGCCGCCGCCATCGCCATCCAGGCTATACAGCTTCGCGCCGATACCCTCGAACTCGGGCTCGCGCCGACTTTCGCAGACGAAAATGGCCGGTTGCGCATCGTCCAGAAAGTAGCCGACCTCGGCACGCGTGTAGGCCGTGTTCAACGGCAGGAACACGGCGCCGGCGCGGATCGTGGCGAGGTAAAGCGCGATCGCCTCGGCGGACTTCTGCACCTGCACCGCGACGCGATCGCCGGGCAGCACCCTGCACGCCTGCAGCAGGTTGGCGAAGCGGCCACTCAGTGCGACCAGTTGCGCGTAAGACCAATTGCGTTCTCCGGGCACATCGAGCAACACGCGCGAATCGTTTTCGCGGCCGCTCAGCAATCCGTCGAACAGGTGATTGGACGCCATTCTTTTTCCCCAGTTATAAAATCGGCACCGGCTTGCGCCGCAGTCCGCTGAGCGCGTTGCCGGCAATGGCAAGCAGCAGGATACCACCACCGAGCAGCGTGTAGAAACTGACGGTCTCGCCGACGAATATCCACACCCAGAACGGCCCCAGCAAGACCTCGGTCATGGTCAATAACACCAGTTCACCGGCCGGCACCACGCGCGAGCCGATGGTAAACACCACCAGGCCCATGCCGACCTGGAATACGCCGAGGGCGAGGGCGATGAGTATGTCGTTGCGCGGCAGCGTGAAACTGTAATCGTTGATCCCGCACACTACCGCGGACACCAGCATCGCGAAGATACCGGCCAGGAATACCGCCGGCATCATGTCCTCCAGCTTGCCCCAGCGCAGCGCGATCGAAAATACCGCAAACCCGGCCGCGGACAGCAGCGCACTGATGTTACCGATCATCCTGCCGGCGGCGAAGCCGTTGATGACCATCACCGCGATACCCAGCATCGCGAAAACCATCGCTACCCAGGTGGCGCGTCGTACCGGCTCGCGCAGCACCAGCCATCCGGCCACGGCTGCCAGAAAAGGCGCCGCGGCAAACAGGAACATCGCGTTGGCGACGGTGGTCGTCTGGATCGCGTAGATTCCGCCGGCGAAGGCGAACACCAGCCCTACGCCGCCGATGACGCCCGCGATGCCGGCGCTTCTGATCGCGCGCAGCGGTTTGTATCCCGAGCGAAAGCTGATGATGAAAAACAGGAAACAGGCGAGCGCGATCGAGCGATAGAACAGGATTTGCCAGACGTTGGCCTGCTCGATCATGCGGATACCGAGCCCCATAGAAGACCAGAATACGCCCGCCATCAATACCAGTACGACACCGGCAAGATAGCTGATGTCAGCCGATTCGGATTTTACGGTCAGCGTTTCGGACATGCGCTTCAAACCATTGCGATCTATAAACCGGCCCGAGAGTAATCGACGCCGCGCCGATTGCAAAGCAAATGTTTTTAGTAGTTTTACAGCCCGGCCAGTGGGGTTAAACTGCGCTGCACTGGAGGAATCATGAAGGCGAGCAATTCTTTCAATGCCACGACCGTGGACTGGCGAAAACCGGGGCTCAGCATCGATGCCGCAGGGCTGCCGCAATACGCTGCGGACACTGCGGATATCGAGGCGTTTCAGCGCGACGGCGTGGTGCTGCTGCGCGGTGCATTCCGCGACTGGGTCGACAGCCTGCGCGCCGGACTGCAGCGCAATTTACAGGATCCGCAGCGCTTTGCCTTCCCCTGCGAGAGCAACCCGGCGGGCACGCCCGGCCGCTTCTTCGACAGTTACTGCAACTGGCAGCTGATACCCGAGTATTTCGACTTCGTCGCGCACTCACCCGCGGCGTCGCTCGCGGGCCAGTTCATGGGGGGAGAGCGCGCGCAGTTCTTTCACGAGCACGCTTTCCTCAAGGCCCCCGGCACCCAGCGCGCCACGCCCTGGCACCAGGACCTGCCGTACTACTGCGTGGATGGCCGGCAAACCGCCAGCGTCTATGTATCGCTGGACCAGGCAGATGCGGAAATCGCGGTACAGTTTATCAGGGGCTCGCATCGCTGGGACAAGCTGTTCTACCCACGCGTGTTCGAAGACGGCAGCAATTTCAACGACGATCAGCCCGGCGGCTTGCCGATGGAAGCGGTGCCAGACATCGACGCCCACCGCGGCGACTACGACATCGCGGCCTGGTCACTCGAACCCGGCGACACCATCGTGTTCGATTTCCGCACCCTGCACGGCACCGGCGACGCTACCGTGCACAAGCTACGGCGGGCGTTTTCGACGCGCTGGCTGGGTGACGATGTCACCTATTGCGAACGCCCCGGCGAAACCTCGCCGCCGTATACCGATCACGGCATGCGTCACGCCGAGCCGATGCGCGAGGACTGGTTTCCGGTGCTGTGGCGCCGAACGGTTTAAACCAACCGGGTCAGACCTCTTTACGGCCGCTCCACAGCTCCCAGGCCAGGCGCGCGCGCACACCGAGATCGAGGAAGGGCTGCATCGGCAACCGCTTCGGCTCGCCCAGGCTTTGCATGAAACCGATGAGTTCGTTGTCGATGCCACAGGCCAGGTCCGCCACCAGCATGCCGCCGACGGTGCCCTTGGTGACGCCGATCGCGTTCTGGCACACCGACGCATAGACGTTGTCCGCGAGCCTGCCGAATCCCGGCGATCCGTTTTGCGACAGGCAGATGAAACCGGTCCAGGTGTATTCCATCTCGACCGCGGGCAGCATCGGAAAGCGCTCGTCGAACAGGCGCTTGTGACGGCGCGCGATCTTCGCCTGGTAGGATCCGGTCTCGCGCATGTCCGGGTTGTAGTAGATGTTGTTGCGGATCAGGATGCGGTGATCGTTGGTGTAGCGCATGGTGATCGCGGAAAAGGCATTGGCCGGGGTCACGCCCCAGTTTTTCTCGCAACCCAGCGCAGCCTGCTCGGCCGCGCTCAACGGCCGGCTCAGGCTGGCGTTGGCGGCGAACGGCAGCAACTGGCGATGGTAATAGCCAAACTTTTCGGCGAAGGCGTTGACGCCGAGAATCAGCTTATCGACGACCACCTCGCCGGCCGGGGTCGTGAGGCGAATCTGCGCACCGCTATCGAGGCTGGTGACCGGCGTGTTTTCGCACAGCGTGACATTTTCCGGGAGATTGTCGGCAAGCCCGCGCACCAGCGCCGCCGGGTTCAACAGGCGGCAGCCGGGGGGATACACCGCCGCCTCGAAATGGCTGG
>Ga0209536_100002364_pt1 | contig 30731 bp, 29 predicted proteins | sample DeeMarSeWOR28_12_FD_187461 | JGI IMG/M metagenome (GOLD analysis project Ga0209536, IMG submission 187461) | Marine sediment microbial communities from White Oak River estuary, North Carolina - WOR-2-8_12 (SPAdes) (version 2) | ecosystem: Environmental > Aquatic > Marine > Intertidal zone >...
CCGCAGCTTGCTGCGGGGTTAGCGAGCGAATTATAGATCGACTAAAATTCCTTACGGGGAAGATTCCCTGCAGCTTGCTGCAGGGTAATCTTCAATTATTTCCCGGCGGGCCGTGATGTGCCCTGATCTTCCTTAACCACCCGACAGAGCAACGCCGAATGCGGCCAGCTGCCGATCTCCGGACTGCAAAACTCCGATCCGTCCGGGCAGAGAACGTTGGCGTTTGATTCAAAAACGCCGAATAGTTCGGGTTCCTCTTCACTGCGTTCCGGAAACCACCACCCGTGATCCACATCGGCCATCCGCCGGTCAATCCTATCGGAAAAATGAAGACGCATCCGTATGCTGCCCTGAGCGGATTCTACCTTCACCCATTCGCCTTCGGTCAGGTCAAGTGCTTTGGCCGTATCCGGGTGCAGCGTTACCAGTGGATCGGGTCTTTTTTTTCTGGCCGCCTGGATCTGGCGCTGCTCGGAGTGATACATCGGCATGAACCGGCTGCCGGAGATGAGAACCAGCGGGTAGGATTGCGCCAGTTTCGAATCGCCCAGGGGGCTGTGCGGGGGCTCGCGATATACCGGCACGGGCGCACAACCCAATTCCTCGAATGTTCGGGAACGAAGCTCCACTTTCCCGGAAGGTGTACCGAAACCAAATTTTTCATACCGCCTGTATTGCGGTTTTCCGAAAAGGCCGTTTTGTTCGAGCAATTGATCAAATGTCAACCCTGCCGGCGCCAGCCTGTAATTCCACACATCATCCACCGTCTCCCACGGCCAGTGATCGTTCTGCCCGAGTCTCAGCGCCAGACCCCGCCAGAAATCGTATGTGTTGCGCCGTTCATACAGCGGATCAACACACCGGGGACAGGCCAAACAGAACATGGGTGTCAGCCATAATTCGGTTGTCTCGACGGTGGAGCATATCGGAAAAACGTAATCGGCAAGGGCCGCAGAGGGCGTCAGATAATATTCACCGACAACATAAAGCTTTAACTGCTTCAATGCCCGATACGTATGGCGCACATTCGGCAGGGAGAGCAAGGGGTTGCTGGCCACGGAGATGGCCGCCGTAACCGCATAGGGCTGTGCGGTAATCATGGCGTCAAATACGGCGCGCGCATGGGCTACACAGGTCATGTCGGCATGGGGTGGATGCATATATTCTGCGGGCAGGCGCCGGTTGGCCTCCCTGTTTCGCGACCAGCCCGGAAAACCAAAGAAAGGATATTGATCGGCACCCAGCTGCTTGGCCCGCTGCTCCGTTGACAGCGCCTCGTTGAATTCGATGGCCTCATCGCCAATGATTTTGCCGATCGGTTCGTTCCAACCCAGAGGTTCCCCGCCCTGTATGTCCAAATTGCCGCTTATCGCTCTCAGGCAACATCTGGCCCTTGCCGCCTGGGTCGCGTTGACGCCCTGCTTGTCCAGGCCAAAACCCCAGGTGATTATTGCCGGTTTTGTGGTTGCGTAACAGCGCGCTGAATTCACCACAAGTTCGGGCGCCAGCCAGGTGATTTCGGCAACCTTTTCCGGCGTATATTCGGCAACCGCAGTCTTGAGATCTTCAAAACCGATGGTCCAGTTTGCGACAAAATCGGTGTCATAAAGGTTTTCTTCGATGATAATCCGGAGCCATCCGAGCATTAAAGCCACATCTGTTCCGGGTCGTATGGGAAGCCACATATCCGCTTTTTCCGCCTCGGGGATTCGGCGGGGATCAACCACAATGAGTTTGGCCCCATTTTTCTGTGCCTGGAGGATCATGGGATAAAGGCCTATCGGGTTGGATTTGGATGGCGCATGCCCCCATAAAACCACGCATTGGGTATGCCGCACATCACCCCACGCAAAACCGCCGTAAGTTGCAAATTCGACCGCCTGGCTCGGGCACATGCAGATGTTGTTTGCCCCGCAGATATTGGGTGAACCGAACAGATTAAAAAATCGGCGTTCATCCCAGTGATAGGTTCGTTTGGTACCATGGGTGAAGGCAAGCGTCTCGGCGCCGTACTTTTCACGAAGATCACCCAGCTTATCCGCAACTTCATCGAGGGCCTGATCCCATGTTAAGCGCTGCCATTGCCCGGCGCCCCTGTCACCCTTGCGCTTGAGAGGGTAATTGATGCGATCCGGATGATAGACATGATCGACCATAAATGTGCCTCTTTCGCAAAGTCTTCCCCTCGTGATGGGATGATCCGGATCTCCTTTCACTTTGACAATCTTGCCATTTTCTATTTCCAGAAGAAGACCGCAACGGGGATGACATAAACCGCAATAAGATCGCCTGATTTCAGTCATGGCTCAAACCTCCGCTTTTTGGAAAGTTGATGACTAGAAGTGGTTTCAAAACCTCAGATCAGGTTCAAGGGCAAGGCGCAGGCCGATCGAGAAGGCGCAGCATACATGGGTATGTGAGCCTTTATCGGAGGTCTGCAACGCAGCCATTGGGCCTTAGATGGTGTTTTGAAACCACTTCTAAATGCCGGTAGTAAGGATCTTGCGGAATATTATATTGTCTTTTTTGAAATTACAATCGGGAAAGTATGTTTAATCAATTGAAGTTCGCTGAAGTTTTGCAATCTTTTTGGCTATCTTGCTTGACTGTGCAAAGCAAATTCTTATTTTATTCAGAAAGGTTATACGAATAAAGCCCAACCGCATAGACGAAATATTGGATCTGCTTAAGGGTGAGGGTCCCGCTGAGCGGAATGCCGAGAGTGATGTTGCAGGTTAAATGTTCAGCGAGTTAGAAACCAACTGGAAAAGAAAGGAATCAACATGCAAATACAAGACTACTGCAAGGCAATGCTGGCTGAAGTGACAGCATGGAAAGAGAAACTCGAGGCGATGAAGAAGGTCGCTGACAGCTATGGAACAGAGCAGAAAGAAAAGGTTCTTCCGCTTATTGGGCAGCTGGAGCAGGAGGTTGTCAATGCACAGCTTCGCGTACAGAAGCTCGAAACAGAGTGTCCCTCTGACTGGTCGCCGCTGAAGAACGAGCTCGACGATCTCTTCGGTACCATCGGGAGCAGTGTTGACCGTGCCTGGCGCGACCTGTCACCCGGCGAGGTTGGCGGTTAGCAGGTATCCGGAGGAGGGTTTCCGGTCCCTCCTCTTAGGCCAACATAATTATTTAGATTCGGATGCCCTTCCATAGCTTTATCTGAAAAACTTTTTCAGAGAATTTGAGTTTTTCAAGCATCACTGATCCGTTCCTACACTTTCTTGACGGCCGCAAAATCGATGTCGGCCAGACCCTGCCCCATGCTCTGCCGGTGGAGCTGGAACACCGTGTGACCGATGAGTGCCATGGCGCCGTTATCATCGGCAGTTCGCGGCGCAAAACCGATATCTTTGGTCATATGCTTCAAGCCGTGGATCTCGTTATCGAAACACCGGACGAGATCGATGCGGTGATGATTGGCAATCGATATGAAAGCTTTCCTACCAGTTTTAACAATCTTGACTAAAAATAGCTTTGTTCCTATTATGCCACCGTCTTCTGTTTTATAGCGATCAAAATGCGTGATCCGGAAAAAACACACATTCACCCCATCCGCTTTTATTTGTTAGATCAGAAAGGAGTCGTATATGCAAGCTCTGGTTTTGACGGAACCCGGGAAGTTTGAAATTCGCGATGTTGCAGTCCCGATGCCGCGGCCCTTTGAGGTGCAGTGCCGTATCCGCGCTGTTGCGATTTGCGGCAGCGATCCGGAAATCTTCAGGGGCGATCTGGCGGGAGAGTGGCCGCCTTCCTACCCCTTTATCGCGGGGCACGAGTGGGCGGGTGAGATTACGGCAACAGGCGAAGGGGTGCTGGATTATCATGTCGGAGACCGGGTGGCCGGCGAGGCGCACAAGGGATGTGGAACCTGCCGCAACTGCCTTAATGGACGCTACACCATATGTGAGAATTACGGCAAGCCCGAAACGGGCCACCGGCACTACGGTTTCAAATCACAAGGGGCCTATGCCCAATACAATGTGTATTCCATCAACAGCATTTCCCCCTTGCCGGAAAATGTAACTTTTAGAGAAGGATCCATGGGCGATACCGCCGGTGTTGCTTTGCATGGTGTGGAACTCAGCGGCGTCACCCCCGGTGGTACGGTTGCGGTTATCGGGCCGGGGCCGATCGGAATTATCAGTATGCGGCTGGCGAAAGCGCTGGGCGCAGCCAAAACAATTGTGGTCGGGCGGGGTGGACGATTGGCAGCCGCCGGCCGACTGGGTGCCGACGTGCTGGTCGATTTTGAAAAGGAAGACCCGGTTGACGCTGTGCGCAGGGAATGCAACGGTTTGGGCGTCGATGAAGCATTTGAATGCTCGGGTGCTGAAGGAACCCTGAACCAGGCGATCAGAATGGTGCGCAAAGGCGGGCGGGTGTCCCTTTTGGGGGTGCCGCCGGATTCGGTTGTGGAAGGGGTTCCCTTCAAGTACATCGTGCACAATGAAATTGCCGTATTTGGTTCAAGGGCCAATCCCAATGTGAACCGCAGGGTTTTGCGCATGATCTCATCGGGACGGCTTCGGGTTTCGGATTTAATCACCCATGTTTTCCCCCTGATCGAATTTGAGCAAGCGCTGGATACATTTGTCAACCGTCGCGAAGGCGCGGTCAAAGTGGTTGTCGAACCGAACGGCAAGGAAAAGGATTGATTATGTCCCATGGAAATCAGGTAACCATTATCGGATGCGGACTGATGGGACCCGGAATTGCCGCAAGTGCGGCTTTGGCCGGGCACACAACTGTATTGCAGGCCCGGTCGGCAGAGACCGCTCATCGGGGTGTTGATGCTGTCTATAAAAACCTGGCGGAATTGCAAAAAGGCGGATTAATAGACTCCGAGCAGGTAGAAACGGCTGCCGGGCTTCTCAGGGCAGAAGCAAACCTGGAAGCGGCGGTGAACGGGTCTTTTCTGGTCATCGAGGCCATCAGTGAAAATCTTGCCGACAAGCAGGCCCTTTTTACCCAGCTGGATCGCCTGACGGCAGCCGATGTCATTCTAACCAGCAACACATCGGGGCTGCGGATCACCGACATTGCCGCTCATGTGAGCCGGCCGGAGCGTGCCGCGACGACCCACTTCTGGTTTCCCGGTCACCTGGTGCCCCTGGTTGAAATTGTGATGAGCGCGCATACATCTCCGAAGATAGCGGAGTCCTTGCGGGCGCTGTTTCTGCGTTGGGGCAAAGCGCCTGTCGTCGTCAAAAAAGATCTTCCGGGACAGTTGGCAAACCGGATCCTCCAGGCGATTATTCGCGAGGCGACCCATATCGTCGCGAGCGGGTTGGCCAGTCCGGAGGATATCGATACCGCCATAAAAATGGGCATGGGAATCCGCTTTCCGGTCTGGGGAGCGCTGGAACACATTGATGCCGTCGGTCTGGACCTGGCACTGTCGGTCCAGGACCAGGTGCTGCCCGGCCTGTACAATTCATCTGAACCGGTCGGATTTTTAAAAAGTCTCGTCGCTGAGGGGCATTTAGGTCATAAAACGGGAAAAGGGTTTTACGACTGGCAGGTTAAAGATATGAAAGCGCTCGCTGCGAAGCGGGATCGATTTATCATGAAAGCGGTTCAAATCGTGCGAGAGCTGAACGGATGATTATTTGCCGTCAGGCATGATCATTTTGATACACACCGGTGTCGGCACACGCGTCACCTGACCCGTCGATTGCAGTTTACCCGTAAACGGGTCGATACGAAACGTGACAAGGGTATCGGAATCCTGGTTGGCGACGAGCAAAAAGGTTCCTCCGGGATCGATGGCAAAGTTACGCGGCGTATTACCCCGGGTGGGTTCATGGCCCACATAATTGAGCCTGCCCGAACGCGGATCGATTTTATATATGACAATGCTGTCGTGTCCTCGATTCGAACCATAGACAAACATTCCGGAAGGGGAGATGTGTATATCCGCGCAGGTGCTTTCCCCTTTGAAATCGGGAGGCAGGGTTGAAACGGTTTGGATCTCGGTGAGTTTTCCACTGTCGCGTTCATGCCAGAAAGCGACAATCGTTGAATCCAGTTCGTTAATCAAAAAAGCCCATTCGCCATTGGGGTGGAAAACAATGTGGCGTGGGCCGGCACCCGGTTTTGCCGGTACCTGCAAAATTGCGCCGGGTCCAAGTTTGCCCCGGGCGGAGTCGAATCTGTAGACCATCACCCGGTCTATTCCAAGGTCAGGGATATATGCATGTCGGTTGGATTCGTCCAGTGTGACGGCATGCGCATGCGGACCCTGCTGCCGGTTGGGATCAACGCTTGAACCCTGATGTTGGATAAAATCTGAGATATCGCCCAGACGCCCGTCATCCAGTATCGGCAGCACACTGACGCTGCCACTCATAAAGTTGCTGAGTAGAACAAAACGGCCGGTCTTATCCACCGTCAGGTGACAGGGATCGGTGCCGCGTGTCGGTTTCTTGTTTAAAAATTTCAATCCGCCGGTCTTCGTATCAACAGCAAACGCGCTGATTGTCCCCGTTGGATCGCCTTCAAAAAGTTTGAGCTCATTAACGGCATATAGCCGGTGCCGGGCAGGATCGAAAGCCAGATAAGAAGGATTCGTGACATCGGTTTTTTTGTTGACCAACGCCATCGCACCTGAAGCGGTGTTCATTTTATACACGTAAATCCCCTCACCTTTGCCTTCAAGGACTTTTCCGGTCCCAAAAAGAATCGGATCCGTGTACGTACCTACATAGACGAGCAGTTCATTTGGCATGCGGGGTAGCCCTTTCCAGGCGCCGGTCTAGATGCTGGATTGTCGGTTCTAAGTCGTGCTTGAAATCGAATGAATGCTCTCAGAGGCAGGGCCTCAAAAGTCATTCGGGAGATTTATTGTCATCCGGTCAGCAGTCGGCCTTGTGCGCAATGATTAAACGCAGTTGCTTGTTTTTATTTTGCGCAGCCATTCGATATTCTGACTGGCCGCAATGTCCGCATCGGGTAAAGGCATAAATTCCCCTGAAACAAAGCCTTGATAACCGGTTGAATATAGCGCCCCGAGAATGGTATCGAAGTCGAGGTGACCGCCGCCGGGATACCAACGGTTGGAGTCGGCTACATGAAAATGAAAAATGCGATCACCACAGGTACGGATACTTTCTTCAATCACCGGCTCTTCGATATTCATATGAAAAGTGTCTAGTAATAACCCCAAATTGTCCGCGCTCACTTTTCTGATAAGATCCAACCCCTCATCGACGCTATGAATGAGATCGGTTTCATAACGGTTGAGCGGTTCGATGGCAATGCGTACATCCGCCTCAGCAGCGACACGGCTGCATTCTTTCAGAGCCTCCAGCAATAGAGCCATAGACCGTTCGTGACCGGATCCTGCAGGGGTGATGCCCCTGATCAGGCCCACAATGATTAGGGCATTCAGTCGGGAGGCCAGCGGGACGTGGCTTTTAACGCGTTCTATGGCCTTCCTGCGTATGACCGGGTTGCGGTCAGTAAACGAAAGCTTTTCTTCATTCCAGGCCTGGCCCGTTCCGATGGCGGGTACCGTCAGATGGTGCCTTTTGACGACCTGCTCCAATTGATCAGCATTTACCAGGCCCGGATCCCTGATTGCAATTTCAACCCCGTCATAACCCCATTTTGCAATCTTGGCGACGTTCGCTTCAAAATCACCCTCGAAGGCCACCGCCTCGAATTGCGTGGTATGGGTTGAAAGTACAATGCTCAGTTTCATGGTTCTCGGCTTGATTGCTTTACAGTTTGGTGCCCTGTCCGATACGTGGCAACCCGTAAACCGTCTTCCATCCCGGGCTGAGTGGTTCCTGAAGATATGGCCGCATCTCTTCTTCTGCTCTAAGCGTTACTTCCTCCACCGGCGGAACCGTACCGGGAGGGAAGGCATCCAGGATCTGATCGTTCAACAGCGTCAGATAGCGAAGAATCGCAGCAACGGGTCGCTTTGCTTTCTGGGCCGAACCGCTTTTGGCCTTTCCCACGATGCCTTCGGGGGTGGCCTTTATTTCAATAGCAAAATGTCCTTCCCCTTCGGACCATCGACTCGGACGGCCGAATGGATCGACGGATTTATCAAAGTGACCGTCCGGCAGATAGCTTTTTCCTTCCGTATCGACGGCATAGGCCATATCGACCATATCCGGATGAAGCAGCAGCCCCAGCGATGTTTCAGATTCATCCGCGTGGACGAAATCCGTTTCCCACGCTCCGCCCTTACCGGTTGTTCGGAAAAACTCCCTCACGGCCCGATGCCAGTCAAGAACCCTGAAGATACCGGGCAGCTGATAGCGTTTCTGGAACTGTTGGATCGCTGACTCCAGCACCCAGAGCTGGCCGTGATTGTTGACAATAATCTGCTTGCGGAAACCATCGTTCCAGAAACCCAGCATCACGTCGATCATCAGTTCACGAACGACGTTTTCCCTGACAATTACGGTGCCGGGCATACCCAGATGATGGTATGGATGCGCGCCGTACATCAGCGGCGGCAGGGCCAGGTTTACCGGTGCACCTCTTTCGGCCGTAAAGCGACGCAACCCTTCCAATATCTGGCTGACGTACAGTGTATCGGATGCGCTTGGCAGATGTCGTCCGTGAAGCTCGGTGCAGCCGACCGGGATGAAGACAATGTCGTTTTTACGGCGGTTCGCTTCAACCTGATGTCGAACGGTCGTCTGGATATAGGAGCCCGGCTTGCCCCACTCGACCGGCGCAGGAATTCCATATTCGGCTAAAATAGCTTCTATCTTGGCATCGTCAGCCTGCCATATTTCTTTTTTCAATCTGCCAACGGTGTTATTCTCAAAAAAAAGATCCGGCTGGTCGGTGGCAAGTAACTCATTCGTTACCGTTTTTTCAGTCATAGCGCTCTCCTTTTTTAGGTTTTCTCATTTTTTATATACCCCAGTAGATGCTGTCTTACAAGGCTTAACACCTATGCATTCCTTCAACATAGATCCACCACCGCGGTCATAATTCAATGCCTTTGATATTTTTATATAAAACAGAGGTATCATCGATTTCTGAAAAGATGTTTGACACGTCTGTGGTTATCAATTAAATGTTTATGCCCACATGAGCGCATACGGCTTATATTATCGAACAGTTTTTATCAATCATATTTAAAACAGGAGGATCGAGATGGCTGAAGAAATGTGGACGTACGCTATGGAGGAAATGTCTTATCCGGATGTCAAAGAAATTCTAAAGCGCACCGATGTGGTCCTGATTCCCATTGGAAGCCAGGAAAAGCATGGGCCGCACATTCCGCTGGCAACCGATTCAATTGTAACCCTACAGGTGACCAAAAGGGCTGCCCAAAAAGCGCAGGTTCCCTATACACCCATGATACCGGTGGGTTATTCTCCCCACCACATGGGCCTTGTAGATGACGGTGTGGGGACCCTCAGTTTTACCGGAGAAACATTCAGGCGGATCATCTATGAAATCGGCCGCTGCCTGATTTTTCACGGTTTTAATAAGCTGATCTATATCAGTCACCATGCCTCAAACACCAAGGTTGTCGATGAAGTCCTTCGTCGATTACGATATGAAACCGGATGTTTCACCTGCTGGTATATGACGCCGACCGAAAGGAAGATTCAGGTTGTTGAGGAAATTTTTGAAGAGAAAATTGCATGGCATTCCGGTGAGCTGGAGACGTCTACAAGTCTGGCGAATAATGAAAACAGCGTGCATATGGAGAGGGCCAACGCTCACAAGGCCCATGCGCCGGAGTGGATGGGTCCGGCTTTCCAGAAGACGGACGGTGTGCCGACCGTAATTTTTCAGGGATCTGAAAACATCTGGGTTCCCATGGAGCATCATGAATATGTGGAAGCGGCAACTATTGGAGACCCCTTTTTGGGCAGCAAGGAAAAAGGAGAAAAATATTTTGACCTATCATCCGACAATCTTGCTGATTTTGCCATTGAAATAAAGAAGATCGCTGTTGAGATCAAGGACCGCAACTACGATACGCGATCCTGGGAGTATTAAACCGATAGCATCTCCATTCCAGAAAATTCACCCAGCGGAGGTCAAAATACACCGTGGAGCGATTGAAAGATAACGTCATCTGGATTACCGGCGCCTGTGGTGGCCTGGGTAAGAACTTTTGCAAGGCTTTTCTCAATGAGGGCGCCAACATCTGTATGACGGATATCGATGAAGATCTGATTGCGGATACCCTGAGTGAGTTCGATGCCGCCGAAAAGATGATGGGCGCGGTGGTCGACGTCTGCAGAAGCGCGACCATCGAGGCTGCTGTATCAAAGATGGTGGCCCGCTTCGGCACATTAGATGCCCTGGTTAACGTGGCCGGCGGAAGTCTGTACACCCCGAACAAATTCGAGGATATCGACGAGGTCGCCTGGGACAAGGTGGTTGATGTAAATCTTAAAGGCACCTTTCTCTGTTCGCAGGCTGCGGCAGGTCAGTTTCGAAAGCAGGGCCGGGGCGGTAAAATCGTGAACGTTTCGGCCCTGGCCGGGCGCTGGCTGGGATCTCTGGCGGGGTGTCATTATACCGCCGCTAAAGCAGGTGTCATCGGGTTGACAAGGCACCTGGCTTACGAACTGGGACCGGAAGGTATTTATGTCAACGCCATTGCGCCGACGATAACATTTGCCAGTCAGAGAACCGTTGATCTCTGGAATAACCGACCGCAGGCGTACAGAGACCGGATCATTTCCGAAATCCCCCTGCGGCGGGTCAGTGAACCGGAAGAAGTAGCCGCCGGTGTTATATTTCTGTTATCAGACGAAGCCAGTTATATAACGGGCGTGACTCTGGACATCAATGGCGGACGGTTTTTCAGTTAAAAGGAAAATTACGGCTGTTTATTATTTGTTCGGTTCGATAATTACTTTCAGGGCCCCATCTTTTCTATTGGCAAAATAATCAAAGGCTTTTTCATATTCATGCATGCTAAAAAAATGGGTGATGAATCTATTTATATCCAGCAACCCGGATGAAATCATCGATAACAGTCTATCTGAAACATTGGGATTTGCTCTTGATCCGTAAATGGATATCTCATCAATAATAAGTTTTCGATTATCAACCTCTTCAATATTTCCCGGGGAAGGTAAACCAACAATACCGATTCTTCCCCCCTTGCGTGCGATTTGAATCGCCTGATTGAGCGTTCCCTTTGCTCCCGAACATTCAAAAACCTCATCGGCTCCGATGCCATCGGTAAATTCCATTACGTGCCTGATGACATCTTCTTTCTCAAAATCGATAACCGTATCGGCACATAATTCCGAGGCTCTTTTGAGTCTACTTCCTCTGCCGACCATAATTATGTTTGAAGCCCCAAGTGCTTTAGCGATCGCAGCGGTTATCATTCCAATGGGTCCGGGACCGATAACAACCACATTTCCACCAGCAGAAACACCTGTCTGGTCGATAAGATGCAATCCGGTTCCGGCAGCATCGAGTACAGCGCCTTCTGCAAAGCTGACATTGCCGGGAAGCTTTGTCAGGCTTTTATTATAAAAAACACCATACTGCGCATAAGCACCGGTTGACTTGTGACCGTAATGTCGATGCCCGGCTTCTTCATCACCATAATTCAGACAAAGGTTATAGCGTCCTTTCTTACAGTTTTTACAAAATCCGCATCCACTATGTGCTTCTCCGGCAACCCGATCTCCAATTTTTAAGTTTTTTACATTGCGGCCGGTTTCTGCCACGGTCCCGGACCACTCATGTCCCAAAATAAAGGGTACATAAGGGGGCCAGGAACCGATCGTATCGCCTTTAATAAATTTTATGTCACTTCCACATATGGCGACGGCTTCAACTAGACATAAAACTTCATCATCATTTGGCGTCGGAATATCAATTTTTTCCAGTGAGATACTGTTCGCCGCATTCATAACAATCGCATTCATTTTCCCATCCATCTTAAACTCCCTCATGAAAACACCAATTGTGCCTTCAGCGTTTTTGAAGAATTCTGTGCGGCTTTAAATGCTTTTTTTACACCATCCATATCCGCTTTATACTCACCCGTTATAAGTTTCTCAACAGACCTTCCGTATTTACTTATTACCGCAATGACATCATCAAAATAGCCTGTGCCCCCGATGCTTCCGATGACAAAAAGAGATTTAATGACAATTAATTTCTGATTAATTTCAACTGAAGGAATCATTCCCAGACACGCCAATACCCCCATGGGCTTCAATAAATTTAAAGCACTTGCAAAAACCTCGGCATTACCGGTTGTTTCAAAAACAATGTCATATTCTGCCTTTGTATATAAGCTTTTATAGTCATTTTGCGTGTCATTGTCTTGCGTATTATCAAATTCAATCGCACCAAATTCTTTGGCGATCTCTATTTTCAACTCAGATAAATCGCTTACATATATATTCCGACAGTTATATTTGTTTGTCAGTAAAAAAAGAAGACCCATTCCGATTCCACCGGCACCCAGGATTAAAATTTTTTTGCCGGAAATATCCCCCTTTTGTTTAACAACTTTTTCAATCAAATTGGCACCTACGGCAATGGGTTCAACCAGTGCACCGGCTTTCAAGGTCACATTTTGCGATAATTTATATAAATACTTTTCATTTCTTACGATATATCCAGCAGATGCACCATCAACTGTTATTCCATATTTTTCGATATTGACACAAAGATTTTTATCTACTTTACAGTATTCACAATCCGAGCAATAGCGGGAACAATCTCCGGTAACCTTATCCCCCTTTTTAAATTTTGTTACCTTTTCGCCCGTTTCTTCAACCACCCCTGACCATTCGTGGCCAAACATGATCGGATAATTTATAGGTCCACTGTAAGTTCCGTTATATAAATGGATATCTGATCCACACAGTGATATCCGCGATACTTTTATGAGAACTTCATCATTTTGCACCCGTGGTTTTTGACATGTCGCAGTTTTAAAAACTTTGGGCTTATCTATTATTATTTTATTCATTGTCATTTGCTTTTTAAGAAACATATTCGCCTGAAAATCATCAAATCGGAGACGAACAGTGCCACGGGCTTACGCCCGTGGCACTTCATAAGTGATGTTTGCGATTGTCAGCCTTGGTATACATCTCCTGCTCGCACCTGAGATATTCTACTTTTTACGGGAAAAGGCTTATAATATTCTATATTATCATTTCAGGTGCTGTTTGACATTACTCTGATCTATAACAGGAGCGGGAAGATAAAGATCTTTGGGCACCGGCATTCCCTCTAAGTAACAGTATGCCGCAACCACTCCCCAGTATCCCTGGGCGTCGGGCCGCTGATCTCCGGTAGCCAGCATTTTTCCTTCAGAAATCGATTTGAGTGCGTCATTGTTGGCATCAAATCCGGTAATTTTAGTTTCTTTAAGCCTGCCAGCAGCATCGAGCGCCTCAACCGCTCCCAGCGCCATTTCATCATTGCAGGCAATGACCAGATCAATTTTGGGAAATCGTTGAACAAGATTTTCCATCACGCGCATTCCCTCGACCCGGGAATACTTCGCCGTCTGTGAAGCCAAAACTTTGATGTCGGGATATTCCGCAATGGCATCATCAAATCCCTTTTTACGATCTATGGCGGTCTGATTTCCGGGTGTCCCCTCAAGGATGATCACATTGCCTTTGCCACCCAGTACGCCGAGCGCATATTTTGCTATATCGTATCCGACATCTCTGTTTTGGGCACCCGTCCAGGTTGCGACCTTGCCTCCGTATGCCCTGGAATTCGGTGTAACCACCGGAATTCCAGCCTTGTTGGCTTTTTCAATTCCGGGAACAATGCCTTTGGAATCGGCGGGAACAACGCAAATGGCATCGACTTTCTGGGTAATTCCGTCTTCCATAAACCGGAGCTGCTCTTCCACATTGTAAGGCTTAATCGGGGCAAGGGTTTTGATGTCGATATCCAAATCCTTCCCGGCCTTTTCCGCCCCCGCTCTCATCCTGTCCCAGAAGGGATTGTCAAGGCTTTTGACAATAAAGATCATCTTATACTTCCCGGCGGCCAGGACCGGGTCCGTTGCAACGCTTAACATAAGCCCAAAAATCATGAATATTGCGACTAAAAAAGTTGCCATTTTGTATCTTGGAATCATTGGTCATCCTCCTTTTTCTGGGTTTTAATTCGAATGTTATTTCTCGACTATATACGCGTCAATCACCTCCTTTCTGCACGCCTACGATCCAGCCCCATTCCGATTGGCCGAAAAAATAGACGGCAATGAAAACAGCCTGCGTGAATGGCTCTGCACCGATATCATGATAATGATAAGGGCGCCCAAGACAAAAGTTTGCAAAAGTGAAGAGATCCCCAGTAAATTCATGGCATTGATGATAATTGTGATTACAAGGGCGCCAATAACGGTTCCGCCGACGCCGCCTTCACCGCCGGAAAGAGGCGTGCCGCCGATGAGCACCGCTGCGATGGCATCCAGGGGGAAAGCTTCTCCAATAACGGGCTCCGAGGCATTCAGCCGTGACATATACACAATCCCGGCTAAAGCGGACAAAATACCGCTTAAAATATAGACCCGAATGACAACACTTTTGGTCCGAATGCCCGACAGCATGGAAGCCTCCTCGTCGGCCCCGACCGCATAAATTTCCGATCCGAAGGGGGTGTATTTTTGTATAAAAATAAAAATGATGGTCACCATTGCACTGATAATAATCGGCATGGGAACCCCAAATAAATACCCCGTCCCGATAAAACGAAATTCGGGCGTGAATCCATAAATAATCTTTCCCTGGAGAAAGAGAAAGGCCAGCCCCCTTGTAAAAAACATCATGGCATAGGTGATGACAAAAGGGGGAATCGCAACTTTCGCCACCATCGCGCCATTGATCAAACCACAGCAGCAGCCTATGATCAAGGCGGCGATTATGCCGATTGGCATCGGCAGTCCGGCGTCTTTGAGTAAGATAGCAGCAATACAGGAAGAAAGGGCCAAGACAGCACCGTTGGAAAGATCAATTCCTCCCGTAATAATAACGATGGTCATTCCAACTCCCAGGATATTCAGAATAGCTGCCTGTCTGAGAATATTGATGATGTTGGATGTTTGTAAAAAATGGGGGCTGAAAAACGAAATTAGAGCACATAGGGCCAGGAGTATCAGGATTCTAGAATAAGGTATCAGAAATTTCATAATCGAGCTACTTTGTGTAAAATGTGTTGATTGTCACGCATACCGTTAAAATAATTCCGATGAGGCAGTACTGCCATGGCGTCGTATATCCCAGGAGGCTGAGTCCATTTCTTATTAAGGTAATAATGAGGGCCCCGAAGACGCTTCCCACAAGTCCTCCGCGACCACCGAAAAATGTGGTTCCCCCAATTACTGCTGCCGCAATTGCTTCGAATTCATATCCAAAACCGCCCGTGGGGTGGGCGCTGGCGATTCGCGATGCAAGCATAATGCCGGCAAAGCTGGCGATGATCCCTGACAGTATATAAATCCCTATTTTGTTTCGAACAATACGAACGCCTGATAGCCTTAATCCTTCTTCATTACCGCCAAGAGCAAAAATATTTATCCCGAAAGGTGTTTTGTATAGAATGAAATACATGATGGAAAAGATGCCGATGATAATCCAAACGGGCATAGGAACAGCCAGGAAATGGCCGTTGGCAATTACATGAAACTTCGTCTCTTCCCAGTATAAGGTCTCTCCTCCGGCGGCAAAGAGTGAAACGCCGTCTGCAATTCCCATCATTCCGAAAGTTGCAATGAAAGGTGCCAGTCCCACCTTGGCGATCATGATGCCGTTAAAAGCGCCACAGAACACACCCACGCCAATACCTCCCAGAATAGACAAGACAAATCCGCTTCCCGAAGCTAAAAGAAGCCCCGTGACAACGCCCGTTAAAGACATTACAGAACCAATCGACAGGTCGATCCCATTGCTTAGCATGACAATCGTCATTCCCAGAGCGACAATAGTTATCATGCTGCTCTGGAGCATAATATTAGAAAGATTCATGAGAGATAAGAAACTGGGGCTAAAGATGGCGAAGATCATCAGGGTCATCAGAAACATATAAGCTGCGTTCGGAACAAATCGTGTTTTAGCCCAAAAGCTTTCTTTGAATTCCATGTTTATAGTTTCTCCAGAAATTCCTTGCGCTTCTTAAGATCGAACATCTCCCTGACGACTTCCTCTATCGAAGTTTCAGAAAGCATTTTTTCAAACGTTTTTTCACCCCTTCGAAGAACCATAACGCGATCAGCTACTGCAAAAACACTCTGTAATCGGTGGGTTATGAAAATAATTGAAACGCCTTTGTTCTTAAAATTACGGATAATATTATGTATTTTATCGACTTCCTTGACAGCCAGTCCGGATGTCGGCTCATCCATAATAATGATCTTGGGATTGAAAAAAAGTGCCCTTCCGATAGCCACCGCCTGCCGCTGTCCGCCAGATAGATTGCTGACCCTCTCCCGCATTGAATCAAAATTAAGTTTTAATTCTTTGAGGATTTCCCAGGATTCCTTTTCCATTCGCTTCTGATCCAAAATTCGAAGCATTCCCCGCAGATAATTCTTTGTACGCGGCCTGCCCAAAAATATATTCATATAAATCGGAAGGTTTCCTACTAAGGCGAGGTTCTGGTAAATGGTTTCGATGCCAAGTTTCCTGGCAGCAAGCGGGTTTTGAATTTTTACCGGACTTTCTTCAAAATAGATCTGACCGGTATCGGCCGGAATGGCGCCACTGAGAATTTTAATAAGCGTTGATTTACCTGCGGCATTATCGCCTACGAGCCCAAGTACTTCATTCGGTTTCAGGTTCAAAGCGACATTGTTAAGCGCCTGAACATGACCGAATCTTTTGGACACATTTTCCGCCCTTAATAAGTATGCGTCGCGCACTGTCTCCCCCTGTCTGCTATTGGATAGTCCTGTCTCCCTTGATACTCCAGGTGCTAACGATAAGCTTCTGAAAATTGATCGTTCAACCTAAAGATTCTATTCTGGTATACCCTGATATTGAATTCTCAAATTCGAAACGGTTGTACAGGCCATTTTGCAGGCCCTGTCACCGAGGCATATTTTTTCGTTTGTCAATAGTCCACTGAGAAACGCGGGGATTCCGGTCGTTCCCGGACATCTATACCGGGGACTTCCTGCGGTGCGTAATGTGTCTCAAGGTCTCTTATCAAGGCCAGGTATCTTTCCATGGCCCGGGTAAGCACCTTTTGCCCCTTTTCGGCGCTTGAACTGTTGATATTCTCGATACTCCCTACGCCGGCGGATTTGATTTGGCCGACTTCCGGAATGGGCAGAAAAGAAGCGACGTCCATGACACTGAACGTTTCGGTCTCATCGTGGGTAATTGCGCGTTTCAGTATACTTTTATCCAGGAGCGTTTTCAGTTCTTTGCCGGTGATCGCCTCCTTTTTGACGAGGTCAGGCCTGGCAAAAAGGACATTGCTCGTTTCCTCTTCACCGGCATGGTAAAAGGGAGTGTTGAGGGTTTCACGCAGAATCTGCGCGGCGAGTTCCCAATAAGTAGCGGCGGCTATAAAGAGCGGCTTGTTTTCTCTCCTTAAATCAGTGGCCACTTCATGTGCAATGACCTGAAAATTGGCTTCTTGCCCGTGACCCTGAACAATAATTATCTTTCTGAACCCTGTACTCCATAGTCCTCTGCAGATGTCTTTTATCAATGCCTGCATTGTCGTGTGACTGATCGCAAGGGTTCCGAGAATCGGGTCGCCCTTGGTATCATAGTGAAAGGTTGGCGACGCCCCTGCGCGTATCGGAGTTGGCACCAGTGCGGGGAGCCCTGTGATGCTGCTGAGCTCCTTTGCGATCCATTCTGCCGTAAATGTATCGGTTCCGAGCGGGAGATGGTTGCCATGGGCCTCAGTGGTTGCAACAGGAAAAATAATGATTCCCCTTGTCTTCGCCAGTTCCAAAGCTATGTCAAGAGTCAACTCCTCGAATAAAACGGGTGTCCCCATATGACCGTCCTCCTTTTGATTTAAAATTGAACAATTTTTAGCATAGCTTTACAATAAAATAAAGCCGGGTTCAAAAATTCGATTTGCCTTTATAGCAAAATTTTTTTTAAATAAGCCGATGGAACACGGCCGGCGATATTAGCGCACACCGGATTTCAAAGCATCTGATCTTGGGTTTTCTAAGCATCACTGATGCGTTCAAACACTTTTTTTACGGCTGCAAAATCCATGTCGGCCAGACCCTGCCCCATACTCTGTCGGTAGAGCTGAAATACCGTGTGCCCGATGGGTGCCATAGCGCCCTTTTCATCGGCCGTTTGCAGCGCGAAACGGATATCTTTGGTCATGTGCTTTAAAGGAAACTGGGCGGAAAAGCTGTTATCGATCAGCATCGGTTTTTTGAATTCGAAAAGGGCACAGCCCATGGGCCCGGCCAGCATGGTCTCCAGCATGGTGGCGGTATCCAGGCCGCATTTCTGGCCTAAATTGACGGCCTCGGATAGGCCGGCGGCCATAATGCCCAGAAGCAGATTGACCGCCATTTTCATGCTGGCACCCTGGCCGGCATCGCCGCAGGAGACCACTTTTTTGCCCATGCACATCAACACCGGTTCCAGTTCGGCCACCTTATTTTTCGGGCCGCCGGCCAGAATGACCAACGCGCCTTCTTCGGCCGGTTTGCGGGAACCCGAAACCGGTGCATCAATGGCCACCGCAGATTTAGCGGTGAGTTTTTCTGCCAGCTGTCTGGCGTACTGCGGTGAAACCGTACTCATATTCACCAGGATCTGGCCCGCCTGCATGCCGGCCATCAGTCCTTCGGGTCCCTCCAGAACCGCATCGATGGCTTCCGGGCCGGCCAGCATCAATATGACCACATCGGATGCTTCCGCCACGGCTTTTGGCGTGGACGCCACCGTTGCCCCGGCGTCGGCAAGGGGCCTGGTCTTTTCACCCGTGCGGTTGTACACGGTTAATGCATAGCCGCCTTTTACCACGTTTTGGGCCATGGGCTGACCCATTATCCCCAATCCGATAAATCCGACATTCAAAGCCATTGTCCTCCTCCTTAAAATTATTATATCAGGTTTCAGGAATCAAAAGGTATCAGGTGTCAGTTTTCAGCTTTTTATCCCCGCCATTTCCTCCATCAGGGCCACCATGCCGAAATAGTCCAGTTCCCCCTTCCCGGTGGCCTTCATGGCCCCGTAAAGCTGGCGGGTAAGGGCCGTCAGGGGCATGGGCGTATTCGTTTTGCGTCCGGTATCCAGTGCAAGATCAAAGTCCTTGGCCATTTGCGCGGCGGTAAACATCGGCGCAAACTCGCGCTCTTTGAGTAATTGCACTTTGAATCCGATCAGGGGCGAGGCCAGGACACTGTTGTTGATAATGTCGATCATCAGATCCCAGTCGATCCCGCCGCGTTTGCCGAAGGTGAGGGCTTCGGCGGTCATGGCGGAAGTAATGCCCACCATCATGTTGACCAGAAGCTTCAGAAAACGGGCCTGTTCCCCCGGCCCCACATAAAATACTTTATGACCGAGTTTCTCAAAAATATCACCGCAGCGGTCATATGCCTCCCGGGGGCCGGAAGCGAGGATGGTCAGGGTAGCGTTCGCAGCCGAATCGGTACTGCCCGACACCGGGGCGCGCAGATATTGAATCCCCTTTTTTTCGGCGGCCTCCGAGACGCGTGCCGATGTCGCCGGCGATACCGTGCTCATGTCGATGTAGATCATTCCCGGCCGGGCATCTTTAAAAATCCCCCGCGTTCCGGTCGATATCTCCTCCAGCGCCGGGTCATCGGGAATCATGGAAATAACGATATCCGCCTGCCCGGCGACTTCTTGCGGTGATTCCGCAGAGCCGGCACCCTGATCGATCAGGGTCTTCATCGCCGCCGGGACGATGTCAAAAACAGTTAGTTTGTAACCGGCATTGAGCAAATTGGTCGACATGGGAGTTCCCATTTTTCCGACCCCGATCCATCCAAGATTTTGTTTTGAATTCATATGTGTGTCCTTTCGTGTGGAAGCGATCTAGCTGTCAACATTTTTGGCGGCGATGTCCGACACGGTTTCTGCACGCAGGAAGGTTTTATATTTTAGTAAATGAACAATAACGCCTGCCAGAGAGGCAAGCACAATGGCGATAAAGCCAAATTGTACACTCAGCCGTTGAGACAGCAAACCGGCCATCCAAACAATAAACATGCCACCCACCCAGTTCATTGCTGCCAGCAACCCCAGTGAGGTGCCGGCCACGTTAAAAAACAATGTTCCGGTCAATGCCAGCAAAGAGGGAAAAATGCCCGAACAGCCCAGGCCGCTGATAATCAGGGCCGATGCGGATATCCAGCCGGGGGCCTGCCAGGCAACCAGCAATCCGGTTAGCTGCAGTAATAAAAGGATCAAAATAATTCGTGTGGCCGACATATGAAGCGCCAGCCAGCTGCATATAATCCGTCCTGCGAAAAGGAATATAAAAAAACCCGATAGAACAGTGCTGGCCTCAAAAATGGGAAACCCTTTGGCTTCCATCAAATAGGTTACGGCCAGAAACATAACAGAGATCTGGGCACCGACAGCAAAAGTCGCAATCAGTAAAAGGGGGAGAAAGTTGTTGCCGGTAAAAAGTCGAACCGCATCTTTGAAAAAATGAATCTGCTTATTCATGCGCCCGGCCGGGACTCTGGTAAACAGTAAAAAAAGGCAGACAGCCATCAACATCCAGCCGAGTCCGGCATATCCATATTGCCAGCTGATTTGAATTTGAAGCAGAGAAGCCATCACCAGCGGGCTGATCAGGGAGAAGGCGCCATAGACGCTGTGATGGATGTTTAAGATTGGCCCCTTGCGGTCCGGAAACAAGCCGACCAACAGGGCATTTGAACTGCTGAGTATCAGGCCACAGCCAAGCCCCATCCAAAATATCAAAACGATATTGGCACCATAGGAGTTAATCCCCCCTAAAATAAAGGCTCCGGAACCCAGCAACAAACAACCCAGCAGAAGGATCTTGTTGCAGCGAATTAAATCGCATAAGAGGCCTCCCAGCACACATGCAATCGCCTGTGCGGCCTGGCTATACGCTGTCAAAACCGCAGCCTTTTCGATGTTGAGATCCAGAAATGTCCGCAGGACCGGTAGCGTCGTTCCCCAAAACGCATGGAAAGTTCCCATCAAACCCAACGAGATAAAGGTTGGCGCGGCGATGACGGAACGGTTTTTTAACATGCGCACGACCATGGTTTACTCGACAATTTTGTAGCCGGCAGCCGCAAGGGAAGCTGCCGCATAAATAAACAAAATTTCGCAGGCTTCATCAAAAGGATTGTACAGCCAGTGCACGGCGCCCTTCGGTACCCATACCGTATCGCCGGCGACGATTTCGATTTCTTCGGTTTCATCGCCGACGCCGCCGATGCCTTTGCCGGACAGGATGTAAAAGACTTCTTCGGCATCGGGGTGGATGTGTTTTTTATGATACGATGTTTTGGGTTCAAACCGGGCGTAGCCAAAGGTCAGGTGCTCGGCGCCGCCCATTTGCGCATCCACAAGAACGCGGCGCAGCGCAAATTCCGCTTTGGATTTCATCAGATCCTTGATGGGTTCGACTCTGCCGTCTTCAAGCTTGAGGATATGCTTCATCTCCTCATCCCCTTATAAGTGGTTTCAAAAAAATGTTATAAAAGTCATAATCAATAAGGTGTCAGGTTTCGGGCAAATGGCTTATCGGCTGGAAAGCTTGGAGGCTATAAGGCTGAAGGGCTCGCAAATAGTCTAGCTTTCCAGCTTTCCAGCCGATCGGTTTTTTTGAACACTGAACCTTTGAACCTCTGAACCTTGTTTTATAAATTACTTGCGGGACACAACACTAGGCATTGGGGTGGACGATGACCTTAACGGCCCCCCCGATTCTTTCGACAAAGGTCTTAAATGCTTCATCGATGCGGTCCAGGGGAAAAGAATGGGTGGCCAGCGGTTTTAATGATATGCGTCCCCGGGAAAGCAACGACACCGCCCTGGCGCAATTGGCCCAGCCTTCGCCCCGAATCGAAAAAATATGGATATTGCGCGATCCCATTGTCGAAAAATTGGCCGAGACCGGCTTTTCAGGATATCCGACCAACAAAATTTTGCCCATGCGCTTCGACATCTCGATAGCGGTCTGGATGCCCTGATCCGAACCGGATGATTCAATCACCAGGTCGGCGCCGATACCGCCGGTTTCATCCCGGACAACCTGCACGGCATCCTCATTTTTGACATTGATCAGTCGGTCGGCCCCCATTATTTTGCCCATCTCGAGACGACTGTCGCGGGTTCCGGATAAAAATATTTTGTTGGCGCACAGGGCTCTGGCCACACCCACCGATACCAGACCCAGGGGTCCCGGTCCGATCACCGCCACATTGTCTCCCACCACATAACCTCCGGTGGTTTGAAAACCGTAAAGCACACAGCCTAAATTGGTGATCAGCGCAGCTTCATTAAACCCGACGCTGTCCGGAATCTTGTGCACGGTATTGATGTGATTCAACGCGTACTGGGCAAAACCGCCATTGGTGGTAAAGCCATTGGCGCGATGACCTCTTTTGAGGTTGCCGTAATTCAGACAGGCGGTATAGTTTCCCAGCCGGCAATTGCGGCAGCGACCGCAGCCCAGGCTGGCTTCAACCGCGACGCGGTCTCCGACCTGAAGCTCGTCGACGTTTTCACCCACCGCAGCGATCGTGCCGGCATATTCGTGACCGATAATAAAAGATCCATAGGGCGGCTGTGCTTCCCAGGGCTCCTCGATGAGGCTCACATCACTGCCGCACACGGCGGTGGCTTCGACTTTTACAAGAACGTCGAGCGGCCCCGGCTGCGGGGTGGGCATCTCCCTGACCTCTAATTGATTTTTCCCCATCAGCACAACAGCCTTCATTTTATCCGGAATTGCCATGGTCTGATTCTCCTTTCCGCATACATGCGACATTTGCTTGCCTGTGACGTCTTCCCGCGGAACAATCCAGGGGAAATTTAAGGGATTAATTTCGCCGAAAAATTGTGAACTTGCAGTGCGTTACTTTTTATTGTATTGATTAATTTGTCAATACAAAATTGCAACCATTGCTCATATGAGCAATCTGTTTAATGCCAACCGATCAAATTTAAACGGGGGACGGAATTATGGAAAAATTAGGCCTAATTATTCTTGCGATCTTTGCCGGGATGAGCAACGGCTTCCAGGCACCGGTCAATGCCGCTTTAGGTAGATTCGTAGGTGTGTTTGAAAGCTCCTGTATTTCATTTAGCGTGGGCGCTATGTCTCTGCTGGTTGTGTCCCTGGTTGCCGGACAGGGCAGTTTTTTAAAAATCGTTGATGCACCTCCGTATTTATGGATTGGCGGATTGCTGGGCGGCTTCTTTGTTACGACCGCCCTTTTTGTGGTACCCAAAATCGGAGCGGCCGTAATGATTGCCTCTGTTTTAACCGGCCAGATGGCGGCCGCTTTAATTATCGATCAAACCGGCTTGCTCGGGATTACGAAAAACCCGATCGATCTGTATCGTATCGGCGGGCTTGCCTGTCTGGTCTTCGGTATTAAATTGTTATCAAAATAGGATCAGAACAATGTTTTGAGGAGAACAAACATGCAGGTAACCGCAAGGATCCATGCCTTAAAGATACCGTTTAAGCTGCGCGTTGGTCCGGACAAAACGGTGGACCGATTTGTTTTTACCTATCTCATCTTTGGTGACCAGATATGTCTGATTGACAGCGGTGTTGCCGGCTGCGAGGACATCATTTTCGACTATATCAGACAGGCCGGCCGGGAGCCCGGGGAGATTGCCCGGATCGTTTTTACGCATTCGCACGCGGACCATATCGGCGGCGGCCGGGTGCTCAAAAAGAAAACCGGATGCAAAGTTGCCGCCCACATCGATGCCAGACCCTGGATCGAAAATGTGGACCGCCAGTATGGGCAGCGACCGATCGGAAATTTCTATGACCTCGTGGGGGGATCGGTTGAAGTGGACAGGGGTCTAAAAGACGGGGATCGTCTGGATCTGGGTGAAGGCCAAACGCTTGACGTGTTCCACACCCCCGGTCATTCAAAAGGCTCCATCTCTCTGTTGTATAACAAAGCACGGGCACTGTTCACCGGAGATGCCGTTCCCAAGTCGGGTGCCGTACCGATTTATGAAGATGTGGCCACCTCGGTTGCGTCCATAAAGAAATTAAAGGAGATTAACGGACTGGAGGTCCTGATGGCTTCCTGGGATGATCCCCAATTCGGTGCCAGCGTATATCCATCAATGGACCAGGGACTGCAGTGGTTGCAACAGATCCATGATGCGGTTTTGGCCGAAGCCGCCGGATCTGATGCGCTTGACCCGGAGAAGCTCAGCGCCGGGGTTCTGAAACGTCTGGGTTTTGCGGAAATCCCTCTGGTTCCCATTGTCGTCACTTCGATCGGAGCCCATTTGAAACTGCTTGATCATCAGGATTTAATGGCCGTTTGATTTTTCCTTTTCTGGCCACTGGCCGCTGGCTTCTTGCTGCTGGCCTCTCGCTAATTTTTGTTGCCAGGATTTGTTTAAATTGCTTGAATGAAATTATTTAATTTTTTATCTAAAATTTCTAAGCGGTCATGCAGGTTTTCGTATAATTTATTTTTCTTGAGGGAATCTATAAACTAAAAAAACTTGCTAAGGCAGTCAGTGACTTCAGACGATCAGCCTGTAGCCGGTAGCCAGGGGCATGACCCTATGTCGGCCAAACTTAAGCTGCGTTTTATTTCTAAAAAAAGGAGATAGATCGCCATGGATACCGAAAGTCCTTTGACAGACAAGATGATCCTGGCAGTTGATGACGAACCCGATGTGCTCGAAACATTGGTGGAACTGCTGGAGATGTGTCAGGTTATCACAAAAACAAGGTATGAAGACGCCGTTGTGTACTTGAATAACAACACCCCGGATCTCGCGATTCTGGATATCATGGGGGTTAATGGTTTTGACCTGCTGAAGCAGTGTGTTGCGAAAGAAATTGATGCCGTTATGCTGACCGCCCATGCTTTCAGCGTGGAGTCGCTGAAAAAATCCCTTGATCTTGGCGCCAGAGCCTATCTTCCCAAAGAGAAAATGGCCGATATTGTTTCTTTTTTAGAAGATGTGGTCAGCATGGAACCCAAGGAAAACTGGCAGCGTTTATTTGACCGCCTGGGCGAATTTTTAAATGCATCGTTTGGCGCGAATTGGAACAAAGATCTGATCGAGATCGGGCCTTTAATTGTGCCGGAATAAATTCCGCCAACAAGGAACCCGCCATGACCCATATTCTGGGTGTCGATATCGGAACAACCGGCATGAAAATGGGCGTCTTTCATAAAGAGGCGGGCGCCCTGACATTGAGGGGTGATTTTGCCCGGACCTATGAGATCCATACATACAACAACGGACTGTTCAGCGATATAGAACCGCAGAAATGGCAGGCAGCCTTTATTGCCGGCTGTCGGCACCTGCAGCCTTTTCTGAGCGATATCGATGTGATTGCGCTGTCCGGCACCACGCCGGGCCTGACGCCTATGGATCAAGAGGGCAATGCGCTTCATCCGGCAATTCTGATGCTGGATCAGCGCTCACGCGAAGAGGCCCGGTATATTATCGATGCCGTCGGCTTAAAAACGCTGCTGGAGCTAACCGGCAACATGCCGGTTGCCGGAGGGTGCTCTTTGGCGAGCATCCTGTGGCTTAAAAACAACCACCCGGACCTGTTTAAGAAAACCGCGATCTTCGGGCACTGCAACACATTCATGGCGAAGTGGCTGACCGGGAACTTTGCCATGGACCCCTCCTCCGCATCCCTGACCGCATTGTATAACACCGCCGAAAATAATCTGACATGGAATGCGGAAATCGCTCAGAATTTTGGCCTGGCGGTTGATCGCCTCCCCCCCTTAATGCATTCTGACAGGAGCGCCGGTCGGGTGACGGATTCGCTAAGTGCCGAGCTGGGCCTGCGAAAACGTCCGCCGGTCGTTATCGGCGGCAACGATGCGGTGCTGGCGGCTTACGCACTGGAAATTGAGGAACCCGGCGATATCGTCAACGTTAACGGCACCTGTGAAATTACGCTGGTATGCCTGCCGAAATGTATCGGCTCCCGGAGTTATAATATACGGGCGCATGTCATTCCCGGGCGGTGGCTGACCCTGTATGTCATGAACGCAGGGGGCACGGCGCTGGAATGGTTTAAGGATCTGTTTTGCAGTGAGCTGGATGCCGACGAGTTTTACAACCAATTTCTGCCCGATGCCGTCGATCAATGGCTGGATCAGGAAAGCGACGTCCTTTATGTTCCCTATTTGATGGGGTCGCGGTATTCTCTGGAACCCCTGAAAGCGGAATTCAAAGGTTTGACGGCAGAGACGTCCCGTAAGGAGCTGCTGGCAGCCTTAATTCGCGGCTTATGCCAATACCAGCAGGCGCATTTAAATGAAATCAGCCGGCAGGTTCAATTAAAGGATAGGGTTCACATCACCGGGGGCGCAGTGAATCCGGCCATCATCCGCGCCAAGAAGAAGTGGATGCGTGACGGCGAATATATTCACGAAGAAGAATCCTCCATGAAAGGCGCCGCCCTGTTGGGCCTTAAGTATCTTAACGAATAACTAAAAAGTGTCTCCCGACACTTTTTAGCTGTGTTCCTTCTTGAATTTCTCCGCCACGGCCACAAAATCATAGGATGGGTAGATTTCATAGCGGAAGGCACCCCAGGCCTTTTTCTCGAAAAACACATTCACATTGCGAACGGCATCCGGTTCCACCCGCAACTGGATAATAAACCCAAAAGACATTGCCACCACCCATGAGACCAGTTCCGCTCCTTCCGGGGGGAAGTCGCGATAAAATCCAGTTTCCTTTGTATGGGCTAAAATTTCATCCAGGTTTTTTGCCTGGTCATGATGCAAAATTACCGTTAAAAGTATTTTCTGATCGGATGCCATTTTTCCTCCTTTTCAAGACTTAACGGATAGGATTTCCAGCCAGTCGTCGATTTCGATGCCCGGTGTCTCGATTGGATTTTTGCGGTAGAATTCCTCCAGAAAGGCGCCCGCCTGACTGACGGGCCGGCCGTCAAGCGCTGATTCGAGCCGTTCGATTCCGTTATCGGGATAACAAAAAAAATCTCCTGAAATATAAACCTTTCCAAAATTTCCATCGATCACCTCAAAGTCCGCTCGAATCAGGCCGCCGGCGGCTTTGTGCATCCGGTGGATTAATTTTGCGCCGGATCGAATCTTGATGTCACGCCCCGGCATGGGTCTTCTTTCTTTTTTAAAAAACCAATCATCGCCGACCATCACTTTTTCGAGCGTCTCCATTTTGGCCTGCAATTGAGGATCTTTCGGCGACGGCTGCATCGGCCCGATCAGCTTTTGGAATTCTGCGGCCATCATGTCATTCAGCCGAACATCAGACCACTGGGCGGATGTCTCCTCACCCAGTTCGCGCCGAATGGTTGTGAGGTTCGCTTTGATTGTCTGGTGAACTTTGTCGCGAAATTTTTCATCCGGCACCTTAAGGACCCTGCTCATCATATCGTAATCAAAATCAACAATCAGATTGCCCACGAAAACAACGCAATCGCCGATCTCGGCGGCGCCCGTGCCGGAAATCTTGCGATGCTCAACAACCACATCATTTACGGGCTTGTATTCGGCAGCGATCCCGATCCGGCGGTAAACAGTGATAACGGGTTGAAGAAACTTTTTATAAAATGAAGTTTTACCTTTCGGAATGGCAGGATTGTCCCGATGCAGAATCAGATGGAAAAAGAGTTGATTGCCGTCCAAATATACAGCCCCCCCGCCGAGATTTCGTCTGAATACGGGGATCTGGTTTTGTTTACAAAAATCAAGATCCACTTCGTGTTCGGCATCCTGATGGAATCCGATGCAGACATAAGGTGTTGCCGGAGACACCAGGGTGAGTGCTTCGCGGCCCAGATCGGCCAGGGCATGATAGATCAGTTGCGTTTCAAGCCAGGGAATTTTGCCAAGGTTAAATAACTCCATAATATGGCGCCTTCATTTTTTTGGATGCGCTGAACAGGCCGGGTGCTATCAAGGACTTCAAGCCGCCTGCAGCAGCTTGCTGATGAACTGGCTCAAATTGTAGATTTTGAATTTTTGCCTTCTCAATTTGGCATTCGACAGATTGTGAACACAGGAATTACACTCGGTTAATACGATTTCGGCCTTGACCGCCTCGGCCTGGGCCAGCCGCCGCCGCGCCATTGCGATGGAATTTTTCGCATAGGCCCCCCGTACACCGCCCCCGGCTCCGCAGCAGAGGGCCTCGGCATGGTGATGCTCCATCTCAACGAAATTCGGTGCAATCTTTCTGATGACGTCACGCGGCTCCTCGTAAATGCCGCAATGCCGCCCTAAATCACAGGGGTCATGATACGTCACCCGTTTGTCGGTCTGAACACCAAAATCAAAATCTTTTAAAAACTGGCTCAGATGTAAAACACTCACGCCGTTATCTTTGAGCGCCGCATACTGGGTTTTGTTGTTGAAGGTTCTGGAGCAATACGGGCACCCCGTGATGACGGCTTTCGCTCCGGTGTCAAGAATACGCTCGATATTTTTACGGGCTAAATCCGTGTTGATCTGATATCCGACATCTTCCAGCACCCCGCTGCAGCAGGTTTCGTCGATCAGGGTGTAATCCACCTCCAGTTGATCCAGCAGCAAGAGCGTCGCCGCAGTGGCTTCGTCTTCTCGATAGGCGCCCACACAACCGATAAAATAAACATATTGCGCCGATTGTTTGCGTTTGCCCTCAAATTCGGCCGGCTCGTCTTCGGCGTAAATGTTCGTATGCTTTTGCAGAACTTCATGCATCCCCTTAAAAGCCGGATGGCACGAGCCGATGTGAACCATGTCTTTTCTGGCCTGCTTGATTATTTCGGGGACTTCGACACCCGAAGGACAGTTTGTTGAGCAGTTGGCGCAGCCGGTGCATTGAAAAAGCGTTTCAATTAATTCATCATTGAGCTCAATTTTTTTGTCCATGACCTCTTTGAGCAAGAGCATCTTGCCCCTGGCATTAAATGCAGAACGCAGGGTCGCCCCGAATACCGGGCAGTCCGACCGGCAAAATCCGCATGCCGAACATCGCAGCACCTGATGTCGATATTTTTTTTCAAATTCGTATTTCTCCGTCATGTCAAACCTCCGCCGAGCAAAAGAATAACAGTTTAGATTCAGTATCACGGACCGCTAAGGTCCTCTGGAGATGGTACGCAACGCATGCGACCCTTATTATGGAGGCCGCGAGGCTGCCTTTGAATACTATTTGACGCGCATTTAAACGTCGAGTCCCAGTTTTCCCGGATTGAGAATGGCATTGGGATCAAATAAATTTTTCAGGCCGTTCATCACCTGGATAAACACGGGATCGTGCTCCAAATTCATGTACTTGGCTTTAGAAATGCCGACACCGTGTTCGCCCGTAAGTGTCCCCTCGAGATCGATCGCTAATTTGAACAGATCGGCCTCAACTTGCTTGACCCGGACGACTTCATCGGGATTCGTGCCGTCGTAGACCAGGACAGGATGAATATTTCCGTCACCGGCGTGCGCAACAGTGGCAATCAAAATATTGTGCCGCTTTCCGATATCCATAATGCCGGCCAGCATCTCAGCCACTTTACTGATGGGGACCACGATATCTTCAGCCAGGACATTATAGTTCAAACGGGTCAGAACCCCATAGATCGCCTTGCGGGCCGCCCACAGCTTCTCGGCCTCCGCGACCGTTGAGGCCTGGACGATTTCATCGGCATGGTTGTTATTCAGGGCTTCTACAACCCTGTCCATCTGACGATCCGCTTCTTGCTGGGTGTACCCGTCGGTTTCCACGAGAAGCATGGCCTCCACTTCGGGCAAATCGAGATCCGTGGCCTGGTTGACGGCCTGCAGACTGGGGCTGTCCATAAGTTCCAGTACGCTGGGGATGATCCCGGACCGCATGATTTCGCTGACCGCTTTTCCGGCCTGCGGCAGGTCATGGAAGGTGGCCGTACAGGTCGTGGTGGCCCGGGGTTTGGGGTTGATTTTCAGCGTAATCTCGGTAACCACTCCCAGCGTACCTTCCGAGCCCACGAAAAGGCGGGTTAAATCATAACCTGAAACACACTTCATGGTGCGCGCGCCGGTGTGGAGCACGGATCCATCCGCCAAAACAACTTCCAGATCGAGCACATAATCTCGCGTTGTGCCGTATTTGGCGCCCTTGACACCACCGGCGTTGGTCGCCACATTACCGCCGATTGTGGACACTTTGCCCGAGGCCGGGTTGGGGGGGAAAAAAAAGCCTGAAGCGGCCAGTGCTTTATTTAGATCATCGAAAACGACCCCGGGCTGAACGACCACCTGGCGATCTTCGATACTGATTTGAAGGATCGCGTTCATGCGGCTCATATCGAGCACCAAGCCGCCTTCCTGGGGTACCGATGAGCCGGTCAGTGAGGTACCGGCGCCGCGCGGGGTGACAGGCAATTTATGTTCATTGGCCAATTTCAGAACATCGGCAACCTGCCGGGTGTTTTTTATCCAGACAGCCGCCGCCGGCCGCCGGCTCAGGCCGGATGAGTCATAGCTGAAACTGACCCGGTCAATTAAGGTATCCGTGAAGTTATCCGGACCGACAATATCGATCAGAGATTCTTTAATTTTCCAGTCCATGATGCCTCTCCTTCGCCTCAAA